>Ga0209636_10000086_pt1 | contig 70128 bp, 67 predicted proteins | sample DeeMarSWOR152_54_FD_187464 | JGI IMG/M metagenome (GOLD analysis project Ga0209636, IMG submission 187464) | Marine sediment microbial communities from White Oak River estuary, North Carolina - WOR-1-52-54 (SPAdes) (version 2) | ecosystem: Environmental > Aquatic > Marine > Intertidal zone >...
TTGGGCGTTATGTGACTGGCTGGCTTATGGGGTGGTTTAACATCATAGTTACAGTTGGAATTCTAATCACAGGAGCTTTTATAGGCGATTGGATAGGCAAACGAAGAAACTACCAACTGCCCCTTTCGCCTTAAATCATGCGAGTGGTTGAACCATGAACCTTAAGAAATACCTAGAGAATCGTATTCGAGGTTGGCTCCCCAAACAACCTTCGGTATTAGGCAATCAGGGTGCTAAAATGGTTGAGATAAGCGAAGAGGATAGACAAAGGAAATTCTTCAAAATTAGTAGCGTGGCTAATGCAATCATGGTGGGTACTTTCTTGGGTCTCCACTTCTTATTTGATCCATTTAATGAGAACATTGAATTGGCTGTCACCTCGTGGACTATTTTTATTTTCTCTTTAATTTCGGTTAACTTCTTGCTTTACAGATATTCCAAAAAGAGGACAAACAACCAAATAAAGAAGGTACAGCAATGGATCTAAAGAAATATCTGGAAAAACGTATTCACGGCTGGCTTCCAAAAGAAACACAAGCACCAAGCTGCCAATTAAAAACAAACCGTAAACCGCCCAAAATAAGAACCCATATCTGGATTGTGACTTTTGTAATGGGTTTTGTGGGCGGGTTATTAGGCGCTTTTGGTGTTTCTTTGGGTTTATTTTCGGGGCTTGGCATGTACGTTTGGCTAATACTCATCTGCGTGGTTTTGTCAATTGTTGCAGCAGCAATTGTGATTCGAAAAAAGGTAAACGAAGAACGGCAAAGGATGAACCGAGAGGTGGAATCATGAATCCGAAAAAATATCTTGAAAATCGAATTCGAGGTTGGCTCCCCAAAGAACCTAAAATGTCAAGTTATCCTACAACGGCAAGCCGTAAAAACGAGCACTCTAACAAAATCAAACTACCAACTGGTAGAGCGGTGATTTTTTCCCTCTTTTTGATTATGTCCTTCGGCAATTTTTCTGAAGGCAACGCTGCAGGTGGTGCTCTTTTCCTTTGGTTCTCATGTATACTTGGTTTTTCTTTAGCGTTGGATATTCTGGTGGCGCGTGGTAAGGAGTTGAATGAGAAGTTTGTGGCTGGGTCGTTGCTTGCAGTGGTAAGTTTAGGTGGGATACTGGCTAATCTGTATATTTTTTCTATGCCTACAACCTTTTTTGTGAGGTTCTTTTCGCTCTTAGTGCTTGTACTAGTTAATGTGCCGTTGTTGTTTGCTGTAATAGCCTACGTGTGGGGTAAAAAAGAACTCTCCAAGAAGCTCATCGGCTGGTTTTCTTCACGGAGTTGAAAATATGGGACTAAAAAAACACTTGGAACAGAGGATTTGCGGCTGGCTACCAAAATCATCCATCTTGACACGCACACATAAGACAGAAAAACCCCGCTGGTGGAGACCTCTTTGGATAATCACGCTACTGGGGATCATTGTTTCTGGACTCTTCGCCTTCCTTATCTTTAATGTTCCTTTAGAAAGGGCAATTCTGGGATTGGTTCTTGCGTTCCTTTGCGCAGGTATCGCATACTACATCCGCGTCCGTCCTTCAATGAAAATAAATAGAGTCATATACATTCTCTTGGGAATATCACCCATCGGATTTGGGCTATGGATAATTTGGGCTGTCAGCGGAATCGGCAGATTGATTACCAATGCGGTTGGCGCTTTGCCTTCCCTTATAGTAAGCTGGGCGGTATGTTATGGCATTGGAGCTTTCATAGGCGATTGGATAGGCAAAAGAAGAAACTATCAGCTGCCTCTTTCGCCATGAACGGGCGAGGTTGCTTGAACACATGAATCTAAAGAAACACTTGTTGGATTGGATTCGCGGCTGGCTTCCTGAAGAACACAGCTCTGGTATTAAGAGAATTATGGGTCGAGCAGGCTTGAATAGGAAACTTAAATTCACAATTATCATAGGGATTCTAGTGGTGCTTGTGATTGGCACAATTTTTCTTCTTAGTGTTATCTTGTGGATGCTAAATCCTATAGTGCCAACAGATGTAAAGATACACCATGCCTTGGATGAAAACAAAGATTTCCTGTTAAGTATTGACAGCGTTATCGGGGCTGGAATTGCAAGAAACAGTAGCAATAATTACATTATCGGAATCGCTGTATATGTAGAAGATAACATTACGGATGTTCAAGAAATACCCGATAAGCTAAGCGAGTTCACGGTTTTCATAAAAAGAATAAGTGAGATAAGTGAATTTGAAAAAGAGCGCATGATTATTCGCAGAGAGGATTTGCAATGAAAGTTTGTTATGTGGAGCTGCTTTCGTAATACTATTAATATCAGCCCCCATAGGAACAAGTCTAATTATTACGCGTCTTCGCAAGAAAACGAACAAAAACTAGGAGAGTGTTAAAAAGTGCGGGAGGTGGGATTTGAACCCACGAACCTCTACAGGATAGGAGCCTCAGTCCTACGCCTTTGGCCATGCTTGGCAACCCCCGCTTTAGTAGGCACCTAATTTTTAGTGCATTAAACTTGGCAGGTGGCAAATAATAGAAACAGGCAACATATTAAAAGGCTTTACTTCGCATGTCAGCATTAATTGTTTCAGCTTTCTTTATAACGGTGGTAGTTGCAATAGCTCTAGGAGAGAAAGGCAGTAGGTATTTATACTGCTACTCTTAATATAACGACGTTATAATCCTGTTTGGTGGACAAAAATGAAAGAGATCTTCAACAACGTTCTGGAAACCATAGGAAAAACACCCTTAGTATGCTTAAACCGAGTAACCGCAGGCTTAAAATGCACAGTCGCAGCTAAACTCGAAGCCCGAAACCCAGGAGGAAGCGTCAAAGACCGCATATGTCTAAGCATGATAGCCGAAGCCGAAAAACAGGGACTAATCAAACCCGACACTGTAATCATCGAGCCAACAAGCGGCAACACAGGCATAGGCCTCGCCATGGTCGCCGCAGTAAAAGGCTACCGCCTCATCCTCACAATGCCAGAAACCATGAGCATCGAACGCCGCAACCTACTAAAAGCCTACGGCGCCGAACTCGTCCTCACCCCAGGCGCAGAAGGCATGAAAGGCGCCATCAAAAAAGCCGAAGAACTTGCCGCCAACACGCCCAACAGCTTCGTGCCCCAACAATTCAAGAACTTGGCTAACCCGAAAATCCACAGAGAAACCACAGGACCAGAAATATGGAACGCCACCGAAGGCCAAGTCGACATACTGGTCGCAGGCGTTGGAACAGGCGGCACCATCACAGGCGTAGCACAGTACATCAAACCGCTTAAGCCGCAGTTCAAAGCCGTAGCCGTAGAACCCGCTAACTCGCCAGTCCTAAGCGGCGGCAAACCAGGACCACACAAAATTCAAGGCATCGGCGCAGGCTTCGTCCCAGACGTCTTGAAACTCGACCTAGTAGATGAAGTCATCCAAGTGAAAGATGAAGACGCAATGCAAACCTCGCGACTACTCGCCCTGAAAGAAGGCGTGCTCGTCGGAATCTCCGCAGGCGCAGCAACATATGCCGCGCTAGAAGTTGCCAAAAGGCCAGAGAATGAAGGAAAACTCCTAGTAGTTGTTCTTCCAGACACGGGAGAACGATACCTCAGCACTCCACTGTTTCAGGAACAGGCAGGAAACCCCAGCTCCACAATATAACAGCCCAAAAGACGCTTCTCTTATATCCAACTGTTTCTACATTATGAAAGAAGTGAACAAAATGAACCCAAAGTCTGGTCCGCCACATCCAAAAAGGAACAAAGACTCTCAGAACCGTGAGGAAACGTACTATTGGAACCCAGAGAAAATGTTGGATGCACTGCTTAAAAACCAAGAAAAAGTGGAAGAAAAATGGCCTGAAATAGGCTTGCCAAAACTTGTCGACAAAATTATGAAGAGCTATGAAACGTTCGGAGGCATGGACCACCTTAAAGGAAAAGACTTGCCCTCAAAAAAAGTCGTCATCGAGGTTCTTGGAGACCTGTTTACAGTGCTCTTTCCAGGGTACTTGGGAAAAGAGGGCATCACTAAAGCTAATATCAAGTACTTCCTTGGCACCACTCTGACATCAATCTACACTCGACTCACGAATGAAGTAGAAAAAAGCCTCAAATACATTTGCCGAAAGATCACTGAATGCCCCTACGATGTCTGCCAAAAAAGAGCCCAAGTGGTAGTCAAAGAGCTTTTAGAGAAAATTCCAGAAATAAGATCACTTCTCAGCGGAGACATCGAAGCAGCCTACAACGGAGACCCAGCTGCGGTAAGCACCGAAGAGGTAATCCTCAGCTATCCATGCGTTTTGGCAATAACAACTTACAGGATAGCCCACGAACTCTACCTACGCGGAGTCCCGCTGATTCCTAGAATAATGAGCGAGCACGTTCATTCATTGACAGGCATAGACATCCACCCAGGAGCCAAAATCGGCAAAAACTTCTTTATTGACCATGGAACAGGCGTGGTTATCGGAGAAACCGCAGAAATCGGCGACAACGTAAAGCTGTACCAAGGAGTAACTCTGGGCGCTTTGAGCTTCCCAAAGGATGAAAAGGGACACATAATCAGAGGCAGAAAAAGACACCCAACCGTCGGAAACAACGTTGTAATTTATTCTGGAGCAACCCTTCTCGGGGCTGACGCAATAATAGGGGATAACGTGGTCATAGGTGGAAACGTTTGGGTCACCTCCCCCGTCGCTTCAGGCACCAAAATAACCATCGCCCGTCCAGAACTCAAATACAAAAAGAAAAAATCAACCGTGAAAACAGGCTAAGCCATTCGCGTTCTTCTTAACAAGCTTTAGATGATAGAGAAAAGGAACCTATCGCATGATGTGGGAAATGGTCTGCATCAATGTTAAACTTTACTTTAAGATGAAAGCCTGCCTCTCACTGTTTTAAGTCGTGAGGAAAGTTTATTTTTGGCAGTTCCAAGGAAGGAGCTGATCCTTTGAAAAGCATATTTTGTCCTTTCCACCAACATGAATCTTTGAATGCAAACAATTAATAGGATAAACAGGAAAATCCAGATGACGGAGTACATTTCTCCATAAGTATTATGAAAATTCATTCCAGCATCCTTTCCATAATTAAGGCTAATAACAAAGATTGAGAATACTCTGAGAACGTTTACGAAAAAAGTGCCAAAAAGTCCTATTATGAAATATGCCAATTTGCGGAAGGCTGAAATGTCTGATTTTTTGAAGAAAACTAGGATTATTAACACATAAAGCAATAAACTGTGAACGCCCGCGCAAGCCCAAGCAATTGTCGCGCTTGCGGATTTTTCACCCATGCTGACTGCTAGAAATGGAAGGTTAGACTCAACAGTGTATATTGGAAAAACTAACCGTACTGTATATCCTAAAAGGTCAAAAAGGGCAGCGGTTACAGCTGCTGTAGGAAGAGCAAGCGCTTGAAGAGGCCTAAAAACGCCGAATGGATAAAAAGTGTCAAACATATATGCAACACCTATTCCTCCAAGAAGAGCAAAGGAAATTGAGAAGGCTTTTAGTCCCTTCGTTTTATAAGCCAATATTGTAGCGCCAATAAAAAACACTGTAAATACTATGTATTCGCATGATATAGGCCAGTAGAGGTGTAGAAAGTCCCACGGCTCATTTGCACCACTAACACTGCGAATTCCAAAAACATCGTGTCCTATTTTTAGTATTGTCAAGTCTAATCCAAAAAAGTTGGTCGCTATGACATAAATCGTTGGAATTAACGCGCAGATAAGGGAAGCGAGTATGATGTAGCGATTTTTCGGTTTTTCATCAACAATCTTTTTCCAATCAATTGCTGATTCAATCAATAGAATCCACAGAAATACTAGAAGGAACATGCGGCCTTTCCATGTTAATTCGAAAACAAAACTTTGATTAAAAAACGTATTAGGCCAGCTTTCGAAGTTATTAGTTTCACCGTTATAACGGTAGTTATAGCCTTCCAAATTATAATAATCTAAAAAAAGCAACATCATTATCGGCAAAGTAATGCAGAGAATTAAGGCTATATGAAACCAATATTTTCTCAATTGGCACCAACCCATCTTACTATGCGTTTAATGTTTAACACATTTAATTCTTAGGCTTTGGCAATAAAATTTGCTATATAATTAAAATCTGCGGCTAAGTTTGGGCGGCAAACAGAGGTTTTAAATAAACTTCTATTTAACTACGAAACTGAGGACAACTTGGTAGGGAGTTTTAATGCCTAAAAGCTGCAGCCTCTTCAAGTCCTCTTCGTACAGGCGAAAACTAAGTGAAAAAATTAAAACGGACAATAGAAAGCCGTGGCGTATCACGCGCACCAGAACATGCATTATTTTCACCGTGTTTTCACTTTTGCTATCCCTTTGTGGACCAGTAGGTGCTGACTCTTTTCCGCCAGCGCCGCCTCAACACATTGTTGTCGAGGAAACTTGCATTTCCGTATCCTTAACTACTCCCTCGAGCACCGTTTTCATCAATGTTACTGAATATGATGACAAGCAAATCGTGAAGAACATAACTATAGAATTTTGTGAACCCGTCACTTACGTCAGTTTTACACTGCAAGTTTTAAGTAAAAGACCGTCCTACGTGGACGCACTGGACAATTCAACCGTTCTCCAGTATTATACTATTACGTTTTTGACAGGGGTAACTGATGAAATTGCAAATGTTAAGATGGATTTTGCGATTGAAAAAGATGCCGAGCAGAAAAAGGATATTGACGAAGAAACTTTGGTGCTCTATCGGTATGATGGGGAGAAAATGGAGAAATGCCCAACGGAGAAAGTAGAGGAAGATGATGCCTTCTTATACTTTAGGACGAACACAGAGGGGGCATCCTACGTGGCAGTTACTGGAGGGGTAATGTCGTCGTCTTGGTGGTTTGCTGTGGTTATACTTGCAGTGGTGGCGCTTATAACAGTAATAGGAATATACGGCTACAGGAGGTTCAAGTTAGCCAACCTAAGGAAAATGTTGAGGACTGGGTATGGAAAATGACGCTATGCCAGAAACACAGGAAAAAGAAACAAGAGAGAACTTAGTAGTACCGCTGGCAATCTTGATTTTTCTATTTTTTGCTTGGTTGGTGTATGTTTACGAAAACCGAATATGGACAGTTGTATTTCAACGATGTATATCTTGGCTAGCTAGTCCGACAATCCAGTATACTCCAATTCAAATTGAAGGAATCCCCTTAGCCTTTCTGGCTACAATTGAAATCCTAATCCTTGGAGTCCTCTCAGCACACACGTTGTTAGCCAATGAGAAAGACACATTCATCAAATTCATAAGCGCGCTTGGGTTAGGAATCGGATTTACAGCATTGATAACTATCATTCTAGGTATTTTTGGAAACTTGTTCCAACTTCCTCTAAACATAACGATCATACTTCTTTGCGTCGGTTTTCTATTGGTAAATGTTTACAAACAAAGAGGAAAAGAAAAACCTTCAATACAAGAGTTCTTAAAGGCTCATTTCACCATTAGGAAAATCAGAAAACCAGCCAACTTTAGACTCTGGTTGTTGGCTTGTTCCGCTATTGGTGTAATATTTTTTTTCTGCTTTTATCACGCACTTTTAACAGTTATCATGCATTGGGATTCTACAGTCTACCATGCGGTAATGCCTGTAATTATGTACGAGAATCATGGCATTCCGTTAATAGCTGGTCCCTCTATTGGCATCGAAATGAGTGCAAATTTTCCTCCATTGTTTTCTGCACTTGGTGCGTACTATTATATTCAAATGGGCTTAATTGAAGACTTTTATCTGAGAGTCATTCCCCCTGTGATGGGCATTTTAACGGTTCTGGCAACCTACAAAATTGGGGAAGTTCTTGCTGGAAAGAAGTATGGGATAATATCAGCGTTGTTTCTTGCAATAACACCTTTATTCTTTCGATATTCAGTGTATGCTACAAGCTATTCTATATTGACCTTTTTCGGCACTATTTCGGTTCTGTTTCTATTTCTTGCCATAATCAGAGGAGACACCAGATACTGGATTATGTGTGGAGTATTTTACGGCTTTGCGCTACTGACTTCATACTTAGCCATATATCTTGCACCATTTTTCATTATCGCCCTGATCTATTATTTCATTAAAAAGAAGAGCGGGTTCAGAGCAAACACAAAAATTGTCTTCTTACTAGTCTCATCAACTCTGATAATCGGAGGAGTCTGGTATCTTCGAAATCTAGTTTTACTAGGAAACCCGATTTACCCAAATGGCTACACCTTACTTGGCGGAATAAATATAGACCCATTAATAATAGAAACAACTTTTGAAGGCATAAAACGGGATGCCATCACCGCTTTCTTTGGAGGCGAAGTTTCATTACTAGAGAAAATTGCCATATTTATCACCTATAAAACCCACTTTCCAGCAATTTCCTTGCTTACGATACTAGGAATTGCACTACTTCCAACTCAAAGTAAGAAGTTTTGGTTGGTTTTAGCATGGCCATTAACATTGAGCATAGTTATGCTCATCGGAATAACATGGAGTTTCCCTCGACACATCGTGTTCACATTGCCAGGATTTGCGCTTCTGAGCGCCTTACCTATCGTAAAAGCAATAGAGAAATGTGAAAAATACGATAGAAACATAAAAGATCACTCTAAAAACGCATTCATCCAAATAAGAAACAAGATACTTTTACCGCGCAAAAGTAATTTGCTCAGGATAGGCATCGCAATAATTCTAGTTATCGCCTTTTTGTTTCCCAGCTTGACTTTTAGTATGGGTGGCAAGGTAGTGCTGGACAACCTCAACGATGAACCGCGGAGCAATTATCTATGGTTCTTAGAAAATCCAAATGCAGAAAAGTGGATTGCGCTTAAGAATTTGATTCCTGATTCAAAATCATGGAGATGGCTAGACGAAAACTTAAACGAAGGGGAAAAGGTTGCCACGATCGAAAACAGCGTGTACTATGTAAAAAACTGTAGCAATGAGTACTTCTTTTATTTAGATGGTTGGGAGGCGCGACAGCTCTATAATATTACTGATCCAGCAGTCATGCTTCAATATCTTCGCGGTGAGAACGTAAAATACGTTTTCGATGCTCCGTGGGCTCGCGAACATGGTCATTTGGATATACTGCCAATGACCCAGTTTCTAAGACCGCCATATTTTATCAAGGTAATGGACAATGGCAGCGTTCTCAACATCTATAATGTTGGGCCTATTGAAACGTCAATAACAGCAAATTCGCCTATTATGCTTTCAATTAATCAAAGGGGATGGAGCGAGCCTCAATTAGTACATGGTGTTCTTGCCCAGTCTGTTGTTGCCAGAAGTGTCTTTCCAAGATTATATGTCGATACTCCAGATTTAACCAGCGTAAAGATAACTTATCTCGATATGGGAACAGATACGGTGAGTATACATGTATACAACTCATATTCGGAGACAACGGTTTTTGATTACGTAGTTATTCAAAAGAATGATACAAACGAATGGAAGACCTGCGAGTTTTTAGCTCCTCTTGGCGAAGAAGGATTTGTAGAATTAGCTCTTCATGCATACAATGAAAACTTCACTATAAGCAGAATAGAAGCTGTACCGTTTCAGTCCCAAGGAAAAGTTTCACTGCATTCTTTAGAGGGAAAAATAACAAACTCGACATTTCCGCCAACGCTTATGGTGTATCTTCCAATTTTGTATGATAACGAAACAGTTCTGGTTCAAACTCATTCGTTTGGAAAAGAAATAAGCGTTGAAATCGTTGAAGGCGTCATTCAACCTGGGGAAACTACACAATGGTGGGAACACCATGCAATAGTTGCGAGGTCACCTTCTCTTCCAACCTATGGACAAGCTAATCCCTCATTAGTTTGGAAAACCAGGAAGACCGAAGAACCCGGTTTATACACGCTGGTCATAATGCTGAGAGATGGATACATCCAAGACGTAGAAGTGGACCTGCAAATATCGATAGGAGGAACAATATGAAGTGGATTGAATGGGGAACTAGGAACACGCTTAAGTACGCTGCAATAATCGTCAGCGTGATAATAATAATTACTGAGATATTGAACAGCATATACCTCTTTTACTTTTCACCTTCCACTTTCAGAATACCAAACATATTTCATGCGCCTATTGAACCAATTCCCTTTGACAGTGGATGGATAGGTTTCGCTTTCATACTTGTTAATGGACTTTTACTCTCATACGTTCTGGCTAGAGATGGAGTGGACATTACAGAAAGATTGCTGCTTTCAATTGGCTTAGGATTTGGGGTCGTGTATGTAGTGATGATTTTGATTGGAATGCTATGGGAAATATCTCTTTTGACAATAATTCTGACCCAAGTGAGCCTTTTTATTACCTTATTACTCGCCGCATTCTGTAGAGGATTGAAACTGAATTTTAATGGCTATTTAAGGCTGAAAAAGAAAAATAGTTACATACCAAAGTTTAACCTCTTTGAAGCAATCTTGCTGATTGTTATCGGCATATTTGTTATTGTTGCAATTTACCAAACCGTCGCGTATCCAGCCATAGAATGGGATTCATTGGCATACGGAGTTAATTATGCAAAAACCATATTTGAAAAGGGCAAAATTCCGCTTATTGCTGGTCCATCAATTGGCTTAGAAATGAGCGCAAGTTATCCGCCAGGAGTTCAATTGCTCGCTGTCTATTTATACGTCTTTGCTGGAAACGCGAGTGACTTCTATTTTAGAATACTTCAGCCAATTTTCGGTTTAGCAACAATTATAGCTACGTACAAATTTGCAATGACTGTAACTAAAAATAGGACTGCTTCGGTTTTTGCCATCTTCATATTAAGTGCCATGTCCACCTTTTGGGAACCTTTTGTTCACGAAACTTATCTTATGTGCTTAACCTTAATGCTAACGCTGTCTGCGTTTTTTTTCTTTAAGGCATATAATTCGAATGATGCTGACGCCAAAAAATACGAAATAGTCGGAACGTTATTTTGCTGTTTTTCTGCGCTTACAAGTTATATTGGCATGTTTTCTTTTGGTCTTTTATTGCTTTATTCGATTAATAGAAGGTTATCTGCGAAACGCTTTACTTGGTTAGCCATATTAGCATCATTTATTATTCTGCCATGGTATATACGAAATTTTCTATTGCTGGGAAATCCTATTTACCCATTTTTTGGTATTGGCAATTACTTAGATCCAGTGCTCTTGAACTCCGCAACGCAGCATTTTCAGAATTGGTCAAAAGTTCCCTTTTTTGATTTGTTTAGCATAATTTGTAAACTAGGAGCAGGTATCTTATTTTTAGCAATCGTTTACCTTACGTTTGCTAAGCGAAAACAGTTCCTTCTAATTTTTCCTTTTTATTTGTTGCTCGTTGGTCTTGTAATAATGGCAGTACACATTCCATTTTTACGTTATCTGATGATTGCTCTACCAGCTTTAGCGATTATTCTTTCTGCAAGCACTAGATCACTTCTCACAACGCATACTTTAGTGGAACGTATTGCCGCTATAATTCTCATATTGCTGGTACTTATTTCAAGTGTAGCAATGCTTCCCTGCATAAACTTCTTTAAACCTACACCCACGCGCGGTAACGACAAGTGGAGCTACCTCTCTCAAGTGTTTGAGGAGGGAGATGCATGGAAATGGATTAATGAAAATACTCCCACAGATGCCAGAATCGCAACTTATGACATCAAAGAATATTACATTGAACGCGAGGTCTTCACGCTTGATGGAAACGAGTCAGCACTACTTTATAAAATGGATACCATTGAAGAGGGCATGAATTTCCTTGAGGAAAGGAACATAACATATGTTCTAAGCGTTCCTTGGGCAACTCCATTAGATATCAGAATGCCCCCTGCCTATAAATGGTGTGTCCTTACAAGATATTTAGGCGACCCCCGTTATTTGCCACCAGTTTATGTTGGATTAAACGGTACAGCAGTGTATCATGTTGGACCCATCGAAGAAAAAACAGTTTACGCATCCTTCGCACAGAAAGACTTTGCTCCACCACTAAAACATGTAACAATCAATTTGACAATAGCAAATTCTACAGTCCCGTCTAGCGGCAAATTCTACATGCCCATTCCAGTTGATTATAAAGAAGGGTTAATGATGGCTTCAGTTAACAGTTCTAAGCATTTGGTCGACGTCGAATTATGGAATGGAATAATTCCAGAGACGATGAGTGCAAGCCCACTAGAAAAATCTAAACTTGTGAAGAAGTGGCCTATTCAGTCTGTCAACAGCTCTGGTGTTGAAAATCCATCATTTGTATGGCAAATAAATAGGGCGGGATATTTCACATTCCTGATTGTTGACCGAGAAGAAACATTCAAAGAAAGCTTCAACGTAACCGTGGATGTAAGATTTTACAATTACTGGGATATAAAATCATTATTTATACCTGAAGGCTTGGAGATTTACAACATTACGGCGTTTAACGAAACATTTCCATTAATAAAAACATTGTACATTCAAGCAAATGAATCGTCGATTCTAAGTATTAACAGTATGACCGCCAACAAGAAGATAAGCCTAGAAATTTTCAGTGGTTTTCTACCGAATAATGCAGTAATAAACTGGAGCGCGCAATACAATATGGTGACGCGGCAACCAAACCTCAACAGTGATTTAGGTGAAGTGGACCCCTCGATTCAAAGTCTGGCGCTACCCTATGGACGGTATTCAATACTAGTTGTATACAGAGACAGCTATACAGAACAGGTAGACATATCGCTTAAAGTAGAATTTACCTCTCAAAGATAAAAGAATGCTAAGCAAAGTCAATCTTGCTCTTTAACTTGAAATGGTTATTGAATCTTGGGTTTCAATCCTACCTTGAGCAATGAACTAACACCTATGATGTCTGTTCCAGTGAATAATGCCCTTGTTATCAATGCAAATGCTGCAAGTTTTGGATCGATATGAGAGAGGCAGCCCAAGTAATAGTTGAAGAAGAAAATAACCAGCTTCTTGCACCCCGAGACCTGCGATTGTGACAGGGACGTACGTTAATGCTGAAGCAACCAGAGTAAGATGGCAACGCCTACAATAAGCTGGATAACGATCTTTATACGCCCAAACTTAATCATTAAGTTAATTTCTCTACTCCATTCTGAGCTCTAATTTGAGTTTAGATAAAGCCATGAGTTGCGCAAGAGCGATTTTTGGTATCTTCCATAGCTTGTAGACGCGGGTTGCACTTTTGTCTGCTCTGCTTCGATGCGCAACTGGTGTTTCTCCTATACTAAAACCGCCAATGTGAGCTCGTACTGCGAATTCGTTCCAGAAGCTTTCGTTCATATACTTACATTTTTCAGCTATTTCTATAGCTACTTCTGTTTTCATGAGCTTAAATGGAGCGGTGATGTCCATTAAATTCGGAAGATTAAAAGCGCTCTTTATTCTCCATTGGAAGATTTTGGACATAATCTTCCTATATAGGGCATCAGCCCTCTTCTTCCGCCAACCACTTACTATGTCATATTTCATGCGTAAGTTCCAGAGTTTCCAAAAATCTCTTGGATCTTGTTGCCCATCAGAATCTGTTATTAACACATACTTGGCTTTGACAAGTTTCAAGCCGTCTTTTATTCCACAAGCATAGCCCTTACGTGAAGTTGAGAGAATAGCTTTCAGCGGTATCTTTTCGCTCAATCTTTCAATTACATTTTCTGTATTGTCTTTGCTTCCATCCTCGCTTAAGACAAGCTCCAGCGACATTCTGGGGCTTATAACATTATAGAAGTCGGTGACAGATTTTTCTATCGTTTTAGCCTCATTATGTATGGGCATAAGCACAGCGATTTCAGCTTTTCCAACTTCTGATGTAAAAGTGTCCATTAGTCTTTCTGTCATACTATTAGGCGCTCCATGAGCAACTTCTCATCAACGTACCCTTTTGGCGTATGCGTGTTTATGTACCAGTTTATTGTTTTCTGTAAACCTTCTTCTAGGCTTATTTTTGGTTCCCAGTTTAGAAGTTTTTTAGCTTGGGTAATGTCTAAGGCTCTAGTGGCGACCCCTACTGGTTTAGAGGTGTCAAACATTATTTTCTTAGGCTTCCAGCCTATTACATCGAACACTTTTGCAGCTATATCTTTAATCTTGTATCTTATGCCTGTTCCCAAATTTATCGCGGTTCCATCTGTAACTTTTTCTGCTGCTAGCACAGTGCCTTCAACGATGTCTGTTATATATGTAAAATCTCTATCTTGTTCTCCGGATCCCCATATGTAATAGGGGTCCATCTTTTCAAATGCCTTGTATATTAGCGCTATTATGGCGTGTGTTTCGTTTTCTCTGGGTCCATATGCAGTTACAAATCTGAGGTTGCAACCTTTTAGTCCATATTGCTTGATGAAAGCTATTAATTGAACCTCTCCAATGAGCTTTGCCCATCCATATTCTATATCAGCGCTTAATGGTTCGTCTAATTTGAATGGGTTGCTGTCATCTTCCTTAAGGAGGTAGTTTGAAGCTGCAGTGTCTTGGAGTTTAGGGGGATAGATACATGCGCTGCTTGCGCTGATTACTCTTTCAATGTTTGTCTTTAGGCTGGCTTCAAATACATGGTGATCTATGGCGAAGTTTGAGCTTACATCTGCTGGATGGGTATGTATGTAGCCTCTGCCTCCATGGGTTGCGGCAAGATGGAAAGCAATCTCATGATCTTTGAAGGCGGCTACGATTTCATTTAGGTTGCACCATTCCAAATCCATTTTCACTATGTTTATTTTATGTAGCGATTGTGAAAGATTCTCGAGTGTACCACTGCTGAAATTGTCAATAACAGTAACATTTACGCCCAACTCAACGAGCCTATCGACTAAATGGCTGCCGATAAAACTTGCGCCACCTGTAACTATCACACGCTTATCTACCCAACGCGTATCTTTCATCTTACACCCTGACCGTTCTTTCAAAACTGCTGAAGCTAAACAGCAAATCTTCCCGCTTGGATTGCAAGTTCGTTAAAACCTTATATATAAAACCTACTGTCGATAAATTATGGGTGTAAGACGTTTTCATTAGCTTCAAAAGCTTGGTGCCGGTTTTATCCATATGCTCTTTTGGTTTTGGTACTTCGCTAATTAACGCGCGCATTTCAATTTGTCACCGCTGCAATTTTATAATAGCGTTGCTGCTACGTTAAAGGGGATACAAGAAAAAAAGAGGGGTGTTGGAGTGTAGATTTCGCACGCTTCATCGCGTGCAATTTATTTTTCCCGTCTTAGCTGAGCTGTAACGTTCGGTTTGGTCGCTTCCGCAAAAAGTAGAAGCTAACCGCAACCGCGACAGACGATAGCAGCACCACAACTCCGAAACTCAAGCTTTCTGGGACCGTCTCCTGATAGGTATATATAAGTCCCCAGCTTTCTGGGACGTCTGGGTCGGTAGGTGGCCACGCTATCCATCCTTGGCTTACGTTGCTTGCGTCATACATTGCAACTCTCAATCCGTGAGGCGGTGGATTTCCGCCCCAGCTGGGGTTTAAGACTCCCTTGTCTACTTGTACTTCTAAGACATAGTGGGTTGCGTCGTATGGTGACCATGATGATGTTGTAGTTAAGCTGTCTGCCCATGTTACTGCGGTGGTTGTTTGCTCGGCCCAGCCTGTTCCGGTTCCTTGATACACCTTTAGAGTTGTGTGCCCTTCAATCTCAATTTTGTGGTCATTGTCATCTGGAGCAGCGCCCCCGTCAGCGGAGCCGTCGATACATATTTGCCAGATGTCGCCAGCATCAGTGGTATTATCAGGGAATTCGACAAGCCATGACATCAGATAATATGTTGCCTGATCCGTCTCCATTTTGTAAGCAAATCTAGCATCATATGGGTCTAGGTACTCAATCCACGCGTCTTCCCATTCGCCTGCAGCCCAATTTCCGTCAACAGTGACGTCTGAAACGGTGTAAGCCTCAATTATATAATCGTAGCCTGGTTCGGTGGCCTTGATGGTTCCCGCGTTTATTAGCAAGAGTAGACTGCAAAGCATGAGGACGAAAAAAGCAACTAACAAAGCTCTCTTCATTGGCAAACCAGTCTCATTTTATTTGAGTAATTGTATATTTATTCAAATCACCTTAAGAGTTTTTCTATGCAATAAAATGGGCGATACATAAGGATGGTATGCCTGGAATAAGTATTGTAGAATAGGCGTCTAAAGCTTACGCCTTTGGTCATGCTCAACAATCGCCGCGTGGCAATTCAGAACCGCATCGTGCGCCTTTTTCTACAGGTTTACCGCATAGCAAATAGACATGCGCCAAGCTTAACTTCTCTCCAACTAGAAAGCAAATAACAAAGAAACTATGCGAAAACAAGAAAATAGCGAATGATTAGCTATCTTAGAGCAGACGAAAGTTCTCTTTTACCGTTGCAATGTTATCATAGCGTTGCTGCTACGTTAAAGGGAGTGCCAAAAAAAGGGGGATGTTGGAGTGTAGATTTCGCACGCGTCATCGCGTGTAGTTTATTTCTCCTGTTTTTCCTGAACTGTAACGTTCGGTTTTTGGCCGCTTCCGCAAAAAGTAGAAGCTAACCGCAACCGCAACAGACGATAGCAGTACCACCACGCCGAGGCTAAAGCCCTCTGGCCATTCAGCCATTTCGTAGTTTTGAACACCCCAACGAGCTGGCTCGTCTCGGGGAGTGGGTGGCCACGCTAGAACTCCCGCTGCGCTATTGCTTTCGTCGAACACTGCCAATCTAAAGTTCCACTCAGGGCCCGCCCCGACGTCTGCCTTAACAAATTCGATTTCCAAGATCCAGTGCGGCGTGCTATTGGTCGGTGAAGCGCTTAGCGAGTCAGCCCATTGTATGGAGCCTGGGGGGGTAACCTCATTCCAGTCTGAGCCATCTCCTTCATACACCTTTAGGGTGGTGTGTCCTACAATGTCTATCCTGAAATCGCCGGACGCAGGAGCAGCGCCCCCGCTCTGGTCACCGTCAATGCACATTTGCCAGTAGTCGCCAGCATCATCGGTGGTGTCATTGAAGAATTCGACAAGGAATGCATCGTCGACGGCTGCATTCATAATCCATACACTTCTGAAAGTAACGTCGGTGCCTATCGTGGTAGGCTCACCATTTAGGGTCCATTCATCGTCGGAGGTCCATTGTCCATCAATGGTAGGATCTACGTGAGGCATCCAGTCTATTCTTACGTAGCCTGGTTCGGCGGCCTTGACGGTTCCCGTGTTTACCAGCAGTAGACTACACAACGCCAGAATACAGAAAGCCACAAAGAGAACTCTCTTCATTGTTTAATAATTCTCCATTTATTTGGCTAATCAATACTTATTCAATTCAATAGCCTTAAAAATTTTTCCACACAATAAAATAAGCAACGTAGAATGATGGCATCCTTGCTAATGGGATAAGCTGCATCAGGAAAACGCCTTTAGCCATGCTCAAGAATTCACAGCTGTATAATGCACCTTTTTGTCGGATGACAAATGAACAAGTGTCACGCTTAACTTCTCTTCAACTACAAAGAGAATAGCAAAAAATTGATGTAGAAATAAGGGAATGGTGAAGGTTGGCTGTTTGCTTAGAGTAGGCGAAAGTTCTCTTTCACAGTTGTCAACACGACATGTGTGTTTGTTCGTTCAATATAGGGCAAAGCCAGCAGGTGCTTTGTGAATTTCCCAAGATCTTCGCGGCTTTTGAATTTTCCAATAATAACGGCGTCTGTCAAGCCTGTTACGTCGTAAACGCCGCACACGTTCGGGTTTTTAGCTATCTCGTTTTCCATTTCCACAAGCCTACCCTTCGAAACCGTTATTTCCGTCACCACAGTCAACTCGTAGCCGAGTTTCTCGTGATCCAAAATGACCGCATAGCCTTTTATAATACCATCGTTTTCCATCTTCTTGATTCTTGAAAGCACGGTGCCAACGGAAACGCCTACGTTTTTTGCTATTTGCCTGCTTGAAAACCGAGCGTCTTCTAAAAGGTTCTTTAAGATTTTTTTGTCAGTTTCATTTAACTCCATAACTATTGCCCCTTGCACGTTTTTCCAATCAAATCAACCTTTTCGAAACACGCTTCTGATAATCAACCGATTATATTTATATAAGTTTAGTTTCACTCGCTGAAAATGGAACACTGAAACCTTTAAAAAAAGAAAAATGCAAGCAGACGGCGCCCGCGGAAAGCAAAAAAGCGTAGTTGCAATTGACAACAATAAGATAGCAATCTTAAATTACTAGAGCAAACCCCCCATTACCTGAGTCACGCCAAAATGCAGACGAAATATGACACCATACTGGTGCTGGACTTCGGGGGACAATACTGTCACCTCATAGGCAGAAGAATCAGGGAACATGGAGTCTACTCTGAAATCGTACCCCACGACATAACACCAGACGAAATCAAAACCCTAAACAAACAATTCAATGTCAAAGGCTTGATTCTGTCCGGCGGACCCTCAAGCGTCTATGAACCAAACGCGCCGAGACTTGACCCTGCAATCTTGGAAGCGAACCTGCCGATTTTAGGCTTGTGCTACGGACATCAACTCATAGCTCAAATAACCAACGGAAAAGTTGAACCCGCAACCTGCAAAGAATACGGAATAGCCCACGTTGCAATCGACAAAACCGTAGGCGTGCTAGAAGGCTTAAACGAAAAAGAAAAAGTTTGGATGAGCCACGGTGACACAGTTTTCGCCGTGCCACCTGAATTCGAAGTTTTAGCTCACACGGAAAGCTGCCCAGTCGCCGCCTTTAGGCACAAGGAAAAACCCATCTACGGCTTGCAGTGGCATCCAGAAGTTATCCACACAGAAAACGGTATGCGCATGCTCCGCAACTTCATCTTTGAAGTCTGCAAGTGCGACGCCAACTGGCAGATGGAAGACATAATAGAAAAGATGGTTAAAGAGATAAAGGCGGAAGCGGGCGAGGGCAAAGCCATAATAGGCTTGAGCGGGGGCATAGACTCCAGTGTCGCAACCGCCCTTGCAGCTCAGGCAATAAATGACAGACTTACAGCAGTTTTTGTTGATCACGGTTTCATGCGGGAAGGCGAACCCGAAGCGGTTAGGAGTGTTTTTCAAAAATTCAAAATTAACTTTGTAATGGCAAGTGTACAGGAAAGGTTTATGGAGAAACTACGGGGAGTAACTGAACCAGAAAAGAAACGGAAAATCATCGGAGAAGAGTTCATACGGGTTTTCGAAGAGATAGCTGCAAAAACAGGCGCTGAATACCTAATTCAGGGAACCATTTATCCAGATAGAATCGAATCAGGCTTCAGAAAACATTCAGAAAAGATAAAAACCCACCACAATGTCGCGGGGCTACCGTCAAAAATCAAATTCAAAAGAATCTTGGAGCCGCTACGCGACTTGTACAAGGATGAGGTGAGAAAGGTCGCCAAAATACTGGGACTGCCCAGAGAAATAGTTTCCAGACAACCGTTCCCAGGTCCTGGGTTGGCGGTTAGGATAATAGGTGAATTAACCGAAGAGAAGGTTAGTATCGCAAAGAAGGCAGACAGGATAGTAAGAGAGGAAATCGAAAAAGGCGGTTTGGAGGAAAACTTGTGGCAGTATTTCGCGGTTTTAACGGATACCAAAGCCACAGGCGTCAAAGGTGATGCGAGAGCCTACGGCTACGTGGTCGCTGTCAGAGCCGTGGAAAGCCGTGAAGCTATGACTGCCAGCTTCGCCAAAATTCCCTACCCTGTCCTGGAAAAAATCTCCACGAGAATAGCCAATGAAATACCAGAAGTCACCCGCGTAGTTTATGACGTAACCCACAAGCCCCCCGCAACCATAGAATGGGAATGAAACGTCGCTTTTCTCAAAATTGTTTATATTAAAACGAGTAAATATTGAACCTCAAACGCAAGAGTAGTGACGCTCAATGAAAGCTTTAATCCTCGCAGGTGGATTCGGCACCAGATTAAGACCGCTAAGTTGCACAAGACCCAAAACTCTTTTTCCAATAGTCAACAAGCCTCTACTCCAGTGGATTTTCGAGAGACTTGCCAAAAACGATGTTGAAGAGGCTATACTGGCGGTTAACGCGCAAACCGAGTTTTACTTAAAACAGCAGCGAATCCCAAAATGCGGGTTAAGCGTAAAATATTCCATTGATCCGCCTAAAACGCCTCTGGGAACAGGAGGGCCAATAAAAAAAGCTGAAAAACTCATTGGACAAGCGGAGCCTTTCTTGGTTTTAAATGGAGATATATTCGCTGATTTGAGTTACAAAGAAATTCTGGAGAAACATAAGGAAAGAAAAGCTCTAGCCACCATTGCCCTTTGCGAAATTGAAGACCCCAGCAGATACGGAGTAGCGGAAATAGCAGAAAATGGCTGCGTAAAGAGGTTCATAGAGAAACCAGCGGAGGGCACGGCTCCAACTAACCTCATAAACGCGGGAGTCTACGTTCTAAGCCCAAAAGTTTTCCAGTATATCCCAAAAGGCAAAGCGGTTTCGATGGAACGCGAGGTTTTCCCAAAACTAGTCGAAATAGGCGCTCTCTATGGACACGTTTTCCACGGCTTGTGGATGGACATAGGCAAACCAGAAGAATATTTGCAGGCAAACAAGGTCCTCCTTGATTATCTTGCCAGCAGGCAAAAGCACAAAAGCGCAGGCAAATTTGAGTTGAAAAATCCAGTTGCACTAGCCAGAGGTGTTTCCATAGGAGAAAAATCAATCATTGGACCGTACGCCGTTTTAGGGAAGAACGTAACAATAGGGAAAAACGTGCGTATAACAGAGTCGGTGATTTTTCAAGACGCAAAAATAGATGATTTTTCGTCGATAAATGGGGCGATTATAGGTGAAGGCGCGATAATCGGAAAGAAAGTTAGAATTGGCAAAGGCTGCATCATTGCTGACCAAGCAAAAGTTAGAGATAACGTTTCGCTCGCAGAAGTTGCCGTTTGCCCTGCAAAGGAAATTTCTGGAAATAAATTAAAATTCAAGATTATCTGTTAAACAGGGGGAGAAGAGAAACTATGGGCGCAAGCAAGCTTTTCGGAACAAACGGCATCCGCGGAGTTGCAAACAAAGAATTGACTCCGGAAATGGCGGTAAAAGTGGGCTCAGCTATTGGAACCTTCTTTAAAAAGAAGAACCTTTTGCTGGGACATGATGCCAGAACCAGCAGCCCAATGTTCGCTAGGGCAGTCATTGCTGGTTTAACAGCCACAGGTTGCAACGTGTTTTTCGCTGGAATGGCCCCTACGCCAGCACTGCAATACGCGGTTAAAAATCACTGCATGGACGGCGGAGTCATAATAACCGCGTCCCACAACCCGCCGCATTATAATGGCATAAAAGTCATCTGGAACGATGGCATAGAAATTTCCCACGAACAAGAGATCAAGATAGAAAACATATACTTCGAAAATAGACAAGTACTTGCTGAATGGAATGAACTAGGGGCAAAACACGAATTATCTGGAGTGAATGACGAGTATATCAAAGCTACAAAAAAGCACGTGGACACCGCCAAAATAGCAAAAAAACATTATCACGTTGTTGTCGACGCGGCTAACAGCGTAGGCGCCTTAGCTGCTCCACAGCTTCTACGAGAACTGGGTTGCAAAGTTACAAGCGTAAACGCAAACATTGACGGAACGTTTCCTGGAAGACCACCCGAACCGCGCCCAGAAAACCTCAAGGAAATAGCCGTAACCGTGAAAGCGGTAGGCGCAGATTTAGGCGTAGCCTTCGATGGCGATGCTGACCGGGCGATCTTCATTGATGAAAACGGAGAGATTTACTGGGGAGACAAGACCTTCGCGCTGATTGAAAAATACTTTTTGAGGGAAAATCCTCACGCAAAAATAGTTACTCCCGTTAGCTCTTCAACTCTTATCAAGGACATCGCAGACGCGAATAAAGGCGAAATCGTATGGACCAAAGTGGGAAGCGTGACTGTTTCACAAACAATGAAAAAATTGAAAGCTAAACTGGGCGGAGAAGAAAACGGTGGAGTCTTTTACGGCCCTCACCAATCAGTCCGCGACGGAGCCATGACCACAGCCTTGATTCTGAATATCATGGCCGAGACGGGGGAAAAACTTTCAAAGCTCATCTCGGAGCAACCGCAATATTCCCTTGAAAAGGGAAAGGTTGAATGCCCAGAGGACAAAAAAGAAAAGGTGCTCGAAAAACTGCTTGAACAGGTGAAAGGCTCAAACATAAGCACAATTGACGGAGTGAAAATATGGTTCGAAGACAAAAGCGCCATCTTAGTGAGACCCAGCGGAACCGAACCTATTTACAGGTTATACGCGGAAGCAAAAAACCAAGAAAAAGCATTAAAACTAGTCGAAGACTACAGTTCAAAACTTAAAAAAATCCTCGAAACTATTTAACAGTGAAAAGCGAATTTGAAGGTGAAATGGAGAACAATTATTCATGCCTGCAATTCTACGAGTGAAACCAGAAGAAATAGACACAATTGAAAAACGCGGAAAATACACGGTAAGCGTAGTAGGATGCGGGCAAGTAGGCATTCTTTACGTTACTGCCTTCGCTGAAGCAGGTTACAAAGTAATAGGCATAGATGCGAACCAAAGCTTAGTAAAAAACTTGGCAAAAGGAAAAACACCCTTCGCTGAGCGCGAAGTGGAATCTAAATTGAAGCGTTTTGCGAGAAAAGGACAATTAAGCGCCACAAGTGATTTGAAAAGCGCAGTTTCACAGAGTGACATAATTATCATAACGATTACTGCGAAAATTGACGGCAAGAAAAGCCCTGATTATTCGGAAGCAGAAAACAGTTGTAAGCAAGTTGGGGCAGCACTCCGTCAAGACACGCTGATAATTTATGCAGGCATAGCTGGATTTGGCTTCACCGAAGGAGTTATTAAAGAAACTCTGGAGAACGCGTCAGGACTCAGAGTGAGAGAAGACTTCGGTCTAGTCTACAACCCCATCTACATTTCAAACGGCCAAACCACGGGAACAATTAACAACCAAGAGTTAAAGGTTGCCGCGATAGATAAAACAAGCCTAGATACGGCTTCAACAGTTCTAGGGACAATAACAGAAAAAGGCGTAAAAAAAATATTTGATGTAAAGACAGCAGAGACAGCTGCACTTTTTACAGTTGCAAAAAGAGATGCGAATGTAGCTTTAGCCAATGAGGCGGCTATTTTCTGCGAAAGCGCAGGCCTAGACTACTTTGAAATTGTAAAACTCTTAGACATAGATCTGCAGGAAACGTATTTCTCTCCAACGATTGCAGAAGAAGATAGCAGGGACGGAACATACCTCTTACTTGAAAGCGCTGAGAATCTGAACACTAAGCTTCGGTTGTCCGCGCTTGCTAGGCAGATAAATGAAAAAATGGTTAGGCACGCGGTCAACCTAACACAAGATGCACTGCGAAGTTGCGGAAAGACTTTGAGGAGAGCGAGAGTTGCTCTGCTGGGCACAGCAAAGCCAAAAACAGCGGCTGCAACATTTGTTAAAATGCTGGAAAAAAAAGGCGCGAAAGCAAATCTCTACGACCAGTTGCTTTCAAAAAATGAACTAGCAAATATGGCGCGCCTACTCAAAAGAAGCTTGAACGAGGCGGTGGAAGGCACAGACTGCATAGTGATATTGAGTGAACAGAACCAGTTTAAACGTCTGAACCTTAAGAAGTTGCGCGCTGTGATGAAAACGCCCGCAGCAATCGTTGATTTAACAGGGATGATTGACCCTCAAAAAGTTGAAAAAGAAGGTTTCATATATCGTGGTTTAGGAAGAGGAGCGGGAAAGAAATGAAAAAGCTGGGCGTGGCAGTAATAGGAACAGGGGGTTGGGGAAAAAACCACGTAAGAGTCTACAAAGAACTGGATTCCACTGAACTTGTGGCTATTTGCGACGTGAATGCGGAAAGAACGAAAAACATAGCCAGCCAGTTTGGTGTTAAAGCTTACACCAACAGCACGCGAATGTTAAAAAACAAAGAAATCGAAGCAGTAAGTATATGCACATGGTCAACCAAACTCGCCAAAGAAGCCCTAAAAGCCCTAAAAGCAGGAAAGCACGTTTTAGTTGAGAAACCCATGGCCACAAACACAAAACAAGCAGAAAAACTTCTGGAAACCGCTGAACAAAACGGCCTGCACCTAACAGTGGGCTTTTTGATGCGGTTTATCCCAGGACTGCAGCACATTCGAGAGGCAGTTGAAAACAAAAAAATCGGAGAACTCGTGTGCGCTACTGCGAGGAGAGTTTCTCAGTGGCCTGAAAGGATAGGCGACGTAGGAGTAGTTAAAGACACGGCAATCCACGACATAGACGTTATGCGATACATATTCAATGAGGACCCAATCACCGTTTACGCAAAAACAGGAAGCATGAGGCATATAAAATTTGAAGACTACGCTCAAATAATGCTCACCTACAAAGACGGAAAAAGCGCGTTCATAGAATCCAACTGGTTAACGCCCTACAAAACCCGAGCTCTAACAGTCACTGGAAGCGACGCGATAATGAGACTGGATTACATGACACAAGAACTGTGGATTGAAGAACCAAAAGAAAACTTGCAGCCGAGATATCCATGGCAGGAACCTTTAAAACTTGAGCTTCAACATTTCGCAGATTGCATATTAGAAAAGAAGAAACCCCTGCTAACTGGAGTCGATGGCTTAAAAGCCTTGCAAATCGCTGAAGCAGCACTGCGATCTTCGACAAAAAACAGAGCGATAAAACTGAGATAGCAACCTATCCTTGTTTTATTATTAACGTTTCAAACTGAAAGGTTTGCCTTCAAAGACTATTTTTTCGGGTATGCTGGCTTTCCATTTTTTCAAAAACGGCAGATCTTCAGCTTCCTTCCGCAATTCATCAGGCAGCATCTCTGGGATTTCGTCGCGTATTGGATACCATCGTAAACATTTGGGGCAGACAATCAACCCTTCAATTACCTCCTCTTCCTCTTCAAAAACATGAAGTTCAAGCGGATGATGTTTATCTATGGGGCAAGCCAGTATTTCCATTAACTGCTTTTTCATTCCACTTCACGCATTCACAGAATGCGGAATTAGTTATTAAGATTTGTCTGGAACGCGCGTGACATGTATGTCTAAAGCCACTTGATACCAATTCGGACCAGTGCTTCGAACAACATGAGAAAAAGGCAACTTGAAAGCTAAATCCAAACTGGCAAGCTTTTCAGCCACTTTTAGTTTAGTCTTCTCAGTCGGATTTTCAGTTTTCTCGGCATGTTCAAAATCGTAATAGTGTATCCAGCCCCCAGACGCCTTCAGCGCTGATACGGCAAAAGGCAAATACTCGAAGGCTTTTTCGGGCAAAGGCATCAAAACCCGATCAGCAACTCGCTGTAATCGGTTGTTGATAATTGCCTTTGAGTCGCCCAATAATGGGATTACCTTATCGTAAACTCTGTTAAGTCGAATGTTCTCTTGCATGAACTGAATTGCCGCTGGATTAACATCTATTGAAAACACTTTTGCTACGTTTACTTGTTTGGCGATCATTATGGAAAAACAACCGACGCCCGCAAACATGTTGACAACAGTTTCGTTTGGTTTCACTATTCCAGCGATACGCATTCTTTCATGTGAAAGCCTTGGAGAAAAATAGCATTTCTCTACATCGACAGAGAACAAGCAGCCGTATTCCTTGTGAACAGTGCTTGTTTTGTTTTCGCCTGCCACATGCGTTAAGCGCCGAAGCCTAAAGCCACCTGCAACAGGGCTTGCTTGGACTAAAACGGTTTTCACGTTCTTGTGAATGTTCATTATTGCTTTCGCCGCATTTTGAGCGCTTTCAGGAGAAGCATGGGACAACCTAATTATGGCAATGTTGCCAACGATGTCATAGGAAACGTAAGCTTTACCTGAATCCCCAGAAGAAAGAACACGCGAAAGGTTTTTTCGCAATCGTTTTCTCAATCTTCACCCTTCGTAATTCAAAGGTCATTGGAAACATTTAAAAGCAAAATACTTTTCCTTTGTAGAAAGGGATAATTTCCATGGAAAAAACAGGAATTGTCTACGAATGTATGAGATGCGGCGCAAAGGTCCCGTCTGAAGAACTGGAACTCCGCGGCGGAGAAATAAAATGCACCGTCTGCGGCTACAGAGTTCTAAAGAAGGTAAAACCGCCAGTAGTCAAACGTGTGAAAGCCGAGTAAAGAGAGGTTGAATGAACCTCAAGGTTCATGAGCTAAATGACGCTTTTTGCTTTGATAGTGGCTTTAGAAAAGTTCTCTGTCTCTAATCTTGCGTAGCGCCTTTCCTCGAAGCTTTATTGGGTGGCCTATTACCTCTTCAGGGGCCTTTTCAACAGTTTTGCGTTTCACGGTTTCTCCGCAGATTCCTCTCGGCAGCAGACGCCTCTTAACACAAATGGCATATGTACAGTTCGCAACGTTACACATCTCTTCGGTCCATCTGCACCATACAGAGTCACGGCGGTAGAAAGCAGAGTTTTTGGCGCATTTAAAATATTGACATAGGGGAGAACAAGCTTTTGTTTGAGCCAATAGATACACCTCTATTGTTGTTCATAAAAATTCAATGTTGTGATGCATTCCCAAAAAGTGTATTTCTCTTGGAAGCCATATAAACTTTTTTATTTCAGACTCATGATTACACATTTAACTTTCACGGTTAGTAGGCTTGACTCGTTTCCTTCTGTAAACTTCTAGAGAGAGAAACAGGATTATTGCCGCCGAAATTATGATGAAAGTTGCCAGCACACTGCTCTCAATTAGGAACGGCCCTATGAGGATGTACTTGGCCATTTTGATCTGTATTGCTGTCGGTTCCTCGATCTGGAGGTTCACTGCTTCATAGGAGGTCTCCATCCCTGTTAGATAGGCAATTATTTGCATGTTGCCACCAATCACGTTGCTAAATGTTGTGGTTCCATCGGTCTGCGTCGTGGCTGACTGTGTTCCTATTCCTGGTCCATTGAGCATGACGTTTACGTTAGGGATTGGCTGCCCGAAATAGTCAACAACTGTTACCCATACCTGAATGTTGTAGAGACTGCAACAAATTTCGCGTTGTGTGTCGCTGAAAACTTCAATAACGGTTTCATTCAACAAAATATTGTCTGTGTAAACTCGTAGCCTGTACTTTCCGAATGTAACTTCCACACTAACTGTCCCAGAAATGTCAGTTACGGCTCCGCAGAATAAGCCACTTGTCACTTCAAACATTTCTATACGCGCACTAGGAATCGCTGCCATGTTGTAATCAAGTATTGTGAGGCCCAGAGTTCGACTTGGGCACAATATTAGCACTTCAGAAATTGGCTGCACTGGGAGGCTGCTAACGGTGTTGTTGCCTATGTTGAAAACTACGCCGTAAATAGAAGCGTTGATGGTGTAACTTATTCCAGTGAGAGTAGAGTTCAAAGTAAAAGTTCCCGAAAGACCTGTTTGACCCGAGGCGCTCCCGGTTTTTGATAGACCTTCTTTTGTCGTAACGTATTGATATGTGATGCCTAGATTAACGAATGGTATTAAATTCCCGTTTTTATCTTGGACAGTTATTTTAAGGTTGGTCAACTCACACGGCAAATCGAACGCGCTTTCTCCAGTTATAGATGCATTTATTTCGCCGACTTTCACACCATTCCAGAACGCGCTTATAGTATGATTGCCTCTTTCAAGGTTCAAACTGGCTATTCCATCATCTCCGCTTGTACCGTTGTATTTCATTTTTGTCGCTTGGTCAATGGCTTCAACCATTATTTGAGGCACAACATCGCCTGCCAAGTTTAAAGTTCGGACCTTGACAGGATAACCTGGAACAGTGAAGAGCTGTGAGTCAGGTATGAGCTTAGGCGTGTTCTGCGGTGTTATGGTTATATTGTAATCGCCAATTAATGCATCGGATGGAACTGTCCAAGCAGCGTTAATTATGCCTTCGCTTGAGGCAGTTACCTCTTCAGAGTGCACCCTAGCATCGGTTTTCGCGTATGCAATGGCTATTGTTGCGTTTTCGTCAGGTTGATACCCTATCGCGCGTATTGTCACGGATTGATTTCTGTGATATTCGCTCAAGTCAGTGAAACCCACGAAAAATTGATCTACTGCCAACAGTTGAGTCTTATTAAAATACACTTGGTATGAACCTGCATAATCAGTGAGTGAGCCTTCAGGCTGAAAAGTGGCGTCTGGATAAGTGAGTTGGGCTTGTGCGGTTCCTGTTTGGGTTGTGCTTGGGAGCGTAATTAGCTTTGAATAAGTCGTGTTGAGGGGGGCTGGAAGCGTAACGGTTATGTTCGCGTGATATTGTGTGTTTGGTTGCCCTCCTGTGAGAGAAGCACTTAGCACCACGCTACTTCCTTCTTGCAGTTGCGCAGGTGGCGAGGGAACAAGCGGTTTGATATAATACGCGGGGATTACACTGAAACTCTGAGTGGCGTTGACGTTTTGGGCGACATCTTGCAGTATTATTGAGTAGGCTCCTCCTGTAAGTGCAGGGATTGTGAAGTTCGCATTTACGTAGTACCCTTCTGAATTGTTGCTTACAACAAGTTTGTTGCCAAACCAAATTTGGTACGCACCATTTTTGGTGTTGATGGTGCCTTGAAGGTTAACGTTTTGAGCTACAACTCCTTGTTCCTGAGGGCTAACTAAGTATATGTTCACGCCAAGTTGTCCTAGAACTAGCGAGAGCGGCAAGAACAGAAAGGCACTGCTCATTAAGATTAGGAGAGTAACTGTAACAATTTTTTTCTTCAAACCAAACTTCCTCTATTCGGCAGACTTTCTCATCGCGATTGAACATTTACTATTAAGAGAACATTTTAAACTTTGTCTTTAAGTTGAGGCAGCGACCGCCGCAACAGTTTCGTCATTCTGGAAATACTACAAAGAGAGAAGCTAAGCAATTGAGAAAAACGAATAATGGGTCTAAACTAACAATAATTAAAGGTTGGAAAACTGTTTTAGGCGAGACTGTTTTATTATAAAACGGCTTCTAATAGTCTATATTCCAGAATAACAAAATATACATGTACCTGTGAAAAATCTTGGAGAACCCTATTCCACCTTCGCTATTGCAGGCATTAAAGAAGCAGAGATACCATATAGTAGGCAAACATTCAGCAGTAAAAAGGTGCAGGTGGCTTTACGAAACTTTAATTCACGACAGACCATGCTACAAACAGAAGTTTTACGGTATAAAAACACACCAGTGCATCCAAATGACGCCCTCGCTTTTTTACTGCACACAAAAGTGCCTGTTTTGTTGGAGAGCGCAGAGCGGAGACCTAAAAATCAAATGGGACGAAATGAAACTGCCAAATTGGGATTCTGCTGAAGAAATAGCACAAGGAAGCCTGAAGGCGCAAAATGCAATTTTGAGCGGTTATAGGGGAAATCCGAAAACAAACTGGAAGAAGTTCACAGAAGCTTTAACGCCGAGACATGTTGCCATAAGTTTGACCGGGGAACCAACGCTTTATGACCCTCTAGGAGAGTTGATCCGCATATTTCACCATAAAGGGTTTACTACGTTCCTCGTTTCTAATGGTACGGTGCCATCTAAACTTGCAGAATTAAGCGAAGAACCAACACAACTCTACATATCTGCCTGTGCGCCAAATGAAAAAGTATTCAGACGCGTTTGCCGCCCCCACTTCCCCAACGCTTGGGCGAAGTTGAATGAGACGCTTAGTTTTCTGCCGAGTTTCCGATGCCCCACCGTGATCCGCATGACATTGGTGAAAGGGCTTAACATGAAAGGTGTTGATGGATACGCTGAACTTGTTGAAAGAGCTAATCCAACGTATATTGAAGCCAAAGCGTACATGCATGTTGGTTTTTCGACTCTTCGTTTAGATTATGAGAGTATGCCTAAGCACAGGGATGTTTACGATTTTGGGATGCGTTTAGCAGATAGAACTGGATACACGATTATAGACGAATCGGTCGAAAGTCGAGTTGTATTATTGAGTAAACGTGAAAAACCTATACGTTTTGGGTCTCCGTAAACAATATTATATTCATCGCAAATAATTCAATTTTTAGTTCTATCTAATAAGGTTAATAAGGTGATGATGAAAAATGCGAGAGATAGCCTTAAATAGGTATTTAGATGCCCCTATTCTTGAACTGAGGATTCAATTTGAAGGGTGGTGACTAATGGTAAGTGAAGGGAGAGGGCGATTGTTCAGGAGAAAGGACGGCAAGTACCTGATTTACATACCAAAAGACCTAGCAGAAGACAGTATGTTCCCATTTAAAGGAGCAGACTCCATATTTGTCAAAGTAAGCTTCAAGCTAGGAGACAAGAAACTCCTGATTGATAAATGGGTAGAACCTAAACCGCCAGAGACTTAAAAATACACAAAGAATATCTCCAAATCTCCATTTTTTAATAATAGAAATAACTAATCACTTGTGTTTTACAAAATCAGAGTGGAAAAAACTTGGCGACCTTAAAAACCATCCTAAAAGAAGTAAAAAAAGAGCTTACGCAAAAAGACGAAGTGCGAGAAAACGCGCAGCAAAGCATGCGAAAAGCAACCAGCCTTTCTAAACAAGCCATACTTCTCATTCACCGAAAAAAGCATAAAGAGGCAAAAAAGCTAATCGAAAACTCGAAAGAAATCATTTCCAGACTTCAAGCTTTAGCTAAAGAGTACCCTGATATCATCTACAGCGGCATGTTTAGCGCGGCGCTTCAAGAGTATGCCGAGGCGAACGTATTTCTAGGGTTAATTCAAAACTCGCGTTTTGTCACGCCAAATGAGGTCAATGTGCCTTCGGTAGATTACGTGTTGGGTTTAGCGGATGTCGTAGGTGAATATAGACGCTTGACTTTGGATGCATTGCGTGAAGGAGATGCTGAAAAAGGCGAAGAATGCTTGAAAACTATGGAGGAAATATACATTGAATTAATGGCAATGGATGAAGCATACATGCTTGTCCCAGGGCTCAGAAGAAAATGCGACGTTGCACGAAGAATTATCGAAAGCACACGTGGAGATGTCACTCAAGAAGTGCGAAGAAAGTCACTAGAGAACTATTTAAAACGTTTTGAACGAGCGCAGGTAAGAAAGCGCCAGCCCCGAAAAGGTTAACCAATGTATAATACTGTTGCTGCGATACGCAATTTTTCTATTTCGAAAGCCCACAAAGCGCAGATGTGCTTGGCAGAGAAGATTATTACTGAAGACAGGTTGCCCCAAAACATCAATTATATCGCTGGTGTTGATGCGGCGTATTCTGACGAACTGGCAATAGGCGCCGTGGTAGTTTTGGATTATGAGACTCTGGAACTGTTAGAATCCCGAATAGCCACGTGTGAAGTGAGGTTTCCGTACATTCCGACGTTGCTATCTTTTAGGGAAATTCCTCCCACAGTTGCTTGTATTAAAAAGCTCAAGTTGCAGCCTGAGGTTTTACTTGCTGACGGCCAAGGGATAGCGCACCCGTACGGATGCGGATTTGCCAGCCATCTCGGACTTGCAATAAGAAAACCCACCATTGGAGTGGCAAAAAGCAGACTGATTGGCAAACCTATAGAGGTTGCTGGAGAGGCCTTTCTAGTCCAAAAAGGTCAGGTTATAAGCGCGGTGGTTACAACGAAAGAGGGGGCAAAACCTGTTTACGTAAGCGTTGGCCACCTAATATCGCTTGGAACAGCCGTAAAAATCGTAAAACACTGTGCGCGTAACAGTCGAATTCCCGAGCCGCTTCTGCAAGCTCACAGACTAGCTTCAGAAGAAAAGGATAATCCAGAAATCGAAGGATAAGACATAACGAGCGTACAAAACCGCAAAAGTTGACATAAAAAGGAAAGCCACACAAAATTTTAAATAATTTTTATCGCGTGAAAAACTGGGTGGGCGTTGGAAAATGGAAATCTCGTTTGAAGAATTTCAAAAGCTGGATCTACGCATAGGAAAAATTATAGAAGCGAACCAGATTCCTGGTTCGAGAAATCTCATAAGGATGATTGTTGATTTTGGAACGGAGAAAAGGCAGGCAGTGGCGGGGCTCGTGCAGTGGTATAAACCGCAAGATCTCGTTAACAAGAAGTGCGTTTTCATACTTAACCTTCAAAAGCGCAAGGTGATGGGTGTGGAATCGCAGTGCATGATATTAGCCGCTGAGGACGACAAAGGCAATGTTGTGGTGCTGCAGCCAGAAAAGGAAATCACGGAAGGAAGCAGGGTCCACTGAGTCTGGTTATTCCTTTTCTAACGCAAAAACGCGGCGATAGTTTTTGCTTTTTCTTTGTTTCCGATGAGATATGCAATCATATCCGCGTCTAAATCAAGCCACTTCGCAATTCCAGCAGCCATATTGGCATTGTTTTTGAAAATGATTTTTAGGTAAGGTAAAACCTCCTTCGAAGCGCGAGCAGCGGAGATGTGGCATTTACGCCTGATTTTGAAGCCTATGCGCGATTGCATCGCCCGCTCAGCCTTGGACCTAGACAGCATCAGAATGCGACTTGGAAACTTGAACGGCGTCCACCCGTGAACCTTTGAGGTCTGCCTAGCCATAGCCACGCCCGCCGTCATGTAATCAATCACGTAACGGGTAAAACTCCAATCCTGAGTGGAACGGATTCTGCCACGATAAACATCAGCCATTGAAAGAGCATCCATGGCTTGGGCTAGATCGTGTGGGTCAGTGAAATGGGCTGGAACATTCTCGTAAATCCATTCGAAGAGCATGTCTATGTCTACGTCAGCCATGTCTACTGCTTGTTTCGCGCCCCAAGAAGTTCTGCCGTAAATTATCATTTTAAGCACGTTGAAAATGTTTTCTTGTCGATCACGGTAGCTAAGCCACGAAACATCATCATATGTTAGGCGCTTTTTCCCTTGAGACAATGCCTGAAGGTCATTAACTGCTGAGCGAACGTCACCCTCCGAACGTTGAGCAATAAACTTCAAGGCATTATCATCAACTTGAACTTCTTCACGTTCACATATGCGTTTTAAGTGTTTCATCACCTCACCTGCAGGAGGTTTCTTAAACGCTATAAGGAGGCAATAATTGCGAAGATTCTTGAACCGCGGGTCGTACGCGTTATTTGCGATCAAGATTACGGGGCACTGGGCGGTTTTCACGATTTCAGTGATTGCTTTGACCCCGCCCTTGTCTGCATTTCCCGTCAGCCCGTCTAATTCGTCGAGCAAAACCATTCTTTTTGCACCAAACAGTGAGCCGTATTGCGAGGCTAACCCTGCGAAACGGTTTATGGCATCTTCGGTCCTGTAATCGCTTGCGTTTTTTTCCACAAGTTCCATGTTTAAGTCGTTGGCTAAAGCCTCAACAGTGACCGTTTTTCCGACTCCAGGCGGTCCATAAATAAAGGCAGCCCTCTTTTTTGGTACGCCCTTGCTCCAAGAGTTTACCCAATCACTAAACTTTTTGATGGCTTCTATGTTTCCAACGATTTCAGCAGCGGATTTCGGTTTGTGCTTGACTGCCCATGCCGCGTACAAAAATAGCACCTATTTTACTTTTTTAGTTCATAACCCGCTTCAACCAGTCTCGCTAACAGAGCGCTCAATTGTACCTCCTCGTCGGAACCTTCCACAAGGCGATAATCTATCTCACCTGCGATGTCTGCTAGCTTTATTTTCCAAGGTTCTGGAATCTCTGCCGCTTTAAAAATCTCCGTGTGAATCTGCCGAATTATGTCGCTGCCGGCTACACCGTATTTTTGAATCATATCGCGCAACTGTTTTCTAGCACCTAAAAAGTCGCCTTTGATGGCGGTGGTTAGCATTTTTTGCACGTCTGCAGGGCTGGCTCTGCCAGTTATTGAGTAGACCAGTTTGGCGTCTACGGGTTTGTTTACTGATGCCGCAGATTGCAGCGTGTTTATGGCTTTTCTGAGGTCTCCGCCGCAGACTTCGAAGATTGCTTCAGCGCCGTCAGGTAATAATTGGACGTTCTCGCGGTCAGCGATGTGCTTTACGTACCTGTCGTGTTCCTCTCGGGGCAGAAAAGTAAACCTGAAAGGCGCACATCTGGACTGAATTGGCTCAATTATCTTGCCGCTGTAATTCGCGCACATAATAAAACGGCACGTTTCGGTGTACCGTTCCATTGTGCGCCGTAAGGCTTGCTGGGCATCAGAAGTCATGTTGTCAGCTTCGTCCAAAATCAGGATTTTGAAGGGAATTCCGCCAATAGAGCGAGACCTTGCAAAAGTCTTCACGGTTTCTCTAACAACATTAATGCCTCTCTCATCGCTGGCGTTTAGCTCCATAAGATGTTCACGGTAACCTTCACCGTAAAGGTCGCGGGCCAAACATAGGGCAGCTGTGGTTTTGCCCGTTCCCGGTGGTCCAGCAAAAATGCAGTGAGGCACGTTTTTGGATTTAACGAAGCTCTTTAAACGTTCGACGATTTCCTTCTGGTCGACCATGTCGTCTAGGCGTTTTGGCCTGTATTTTTCAGCCCACATTTCAAAACTCAAATGGATAAGCCTCCTTTCGTGCTAATTAAATGCTCATAGTGATTATATTTGTTTTGGGCGAATATTTTTGTTCCATAACAGAGAAAAGCACGAGGCGTTAAGAGATTCAAAAGATTATGGTGATTCTTGTGGAATCACTTTTCAAGGCAGTTATTGGCTTAGATGTACGTTTCATTTATTTCGTATAATTCACATTTCTTCGCATATAGATGATGTTCAATAGAATTATATAGAAATACATTTGTATTGGTTTTTCACATTTCAAGTGCATTAATCTGAATGTTTGTAATAAAAGGAGGTAAAAAAATGAGTGAACGTGTACACAAAAACAGTTCATACCTAAATGGAAAATCAACAGTTGGAACAACAACACGTGTCAAAGACACAAGCTCCATAAGTGGAATGTGCCCCATATGCATCCACGACTGCCCAGTCTTGTGCGAAATCAGCCTCTCCGCTTTCCGAGGCAGAGAAGCACTCTATCCAGAACCAAGCCAATTCGGAACAAGCACTGCTGGTGCTCTTAAAGACTACGGACTCGACTGGTCCCACTTTAACGTCCAAGCTAGCGTCTTCGAGGCCCACGGCATCGAAGAAAACTCGGATGTAGCCATCTTTCCAAATGTAAACGTAGAAACCAAAGTTGGCGGGATACCTTTAAAACTTCCAATAATGACTGGTGCTTTCGGCTCAACAGATGTGGCGCGCGTACACTGGGAAGGCTTGGCTATTGGCGCTGCGCTTTCGGGGGTAATGATAACAATCGGAGAAAACGTCTGCGGCATGGACGCCGAGTCTAAAATAGAAAACGGAAAATTAACTTACTCTAAAGAACTAAAGCGACGAGTCGGCGCATTCAGGAAGTTTTGGGACGGGAAATACGGTGACGTTGTAATTCAAACAAACGTAGAAGATCAGAGATTAGGCATAGATGTTTACGCATTATCGAAACTAGAAGTTAACGTGATTGAGAGGAAATGGGGGCAAGGAGCCAAAGCCATAGGCGGCGAAGTTCGCATAAGAAACCTAGAGAAGGCTATTCTACTGAAGAAAAGAGGTTACATTGTCATTCCAGACCCTGAAGACCCAACGGTTCAGCAAGCGTTCAAAGAAGGAGTGTTCCGCACTTTCGAGAGACACAGCAGAGTAGGCATACCGAAAGAAAAACCCTTCATCGAAGACATAGAATGGCTCAGAGAGCAAGGCGCAAAACACGTGTTCCTAAAAACAGGAGCATACAGACCGTCAGCAGTGGCTTACACTATGAAGTTCGCTTCAGAAGCCAAAATTGATGCATTAAGCTTCGACGGCGCTGGAGGCGGAACAGGCATGAGTCCTGTGCCGATGATGGATGAGATGAGCATTCCAACAGTGTACTTGGAAGCGTTGGTTCTGAAGTGCGCGCAGATACTGAAGAAAAAAGGCCGTTATGTCCCAGACCTAGTGATGGCAGGGGGCTTCATTGAGGAAACTTCTATTCTCAAGGCTATTGCACTAAGCAATTTTGGAAAAGGCCCCTTGGTAAAGGCAGTGCTCATGGGGCGTTCGCCAATAACAGCCGTTATGAAATCAAGCTACTTCAAGAAACTAGCCCAAGAAGCCAAATTGCCAAGAATGTTTGCAGAACGTTACGGCACTACACCTGACAAGTTCTTCATAGCAACGCCAGAACTGAAGAAGAAATATGGTGACCGTTTCAGTGAGATACCGTTAGAAGCCATAGGTCTATACACTTACTTGACAGACAGAGTGGGCGTGGGATTAAGACAGATGATGGCTGGCGCGCGAAAGTGGAAACTTGACTTACTAGACAGAAACGACTTGATGAGCCTATCTGAAAGAGCAGCGAAAGTCACAGGAATTCCAACAGCAGACGAAGTTGAAAAAGGCGCAATAGAAAAAATCCTAGAATAAACACCTTTTTCCCTTTTTCCTGTTTCAAAAAGGTTTTGTCAAATTCTCGGTTCATGTGAACAACAAAGCGTCAGCTTTAACCTTAAAAGCCCACTTGAAAATAGTGGGAAAACCAAAAATCAACTATTTTTAACAATTTCTAAGTCAAAAATCACGCTCACAGGAGAAGAAGGAGACCATGACTGAGACGGAGGTGATATGCTTGGTTAGTGACCCGCCAGAATTCGGTGAAGTGCGAGACGGATGGTACCAACTTAATGGTGAATGGTGGCTGACATGGGATGCACTGAAAAAGGAATTTGAAACCACAGGGAAGAAAATTGCAGAAATCACAATCACGACACGCAAAGGTGAAGTGAACGAAGGCAGACTGAGGACGACTATTGGACGCAACAGGTACAATAACAGGGCGTTTGTCCTGTACAGTTTTGACGACTTCACTTGGCTTTGGCAAGAATTGAAACACGAAGGTCTCCTTAAAACCGAAAGATTGAAAACACTTTAACATCACTCTCCCCTGTTTATAACAGTCGTTTCTTCACCTGTTTTTTATGCGCCGAGCGCTAATGCTACTTCGGAGTTTGCGAGCCTTGCTTTCCCCAGCAAAACGATTCCCCACTATTCACATTTCCCTTGATTTTCCACCCTGTTTTCTGGGGCGAAAAAGGGTTCGCAAACCTTTTTACTAAAAAGGTGAGTCACCTTGAACTTGGAAGATGTCTTTGGCTCGAAAACAAGGATGACCGAACGTAGGCTCATCAGTTTTGTTTGGACTTTGCGCACACAAAAAATTAGGGGAGAATTATTCTCGAATTTAGCACTGATTCTATTTCTTGGCGAGTTTTATCTCGATTATTGAAACGTTTCTCGACCTATTATCGCCTTCTCTTGCAGGCATCTCTTCAGTTCCGATACCTACCGATGTGACTGCTAGATCTTTCATGAAACGGTTGCTGGTTATTTCAGCCACGTCCACAGCAGTGGTTATTGCTCTGCCTCTGGCCTTAAGCGTAATCTCAGTGATAGCGCCTGAAGACAGCGCAGTCATGACTGCCATTACATAGCTCATGGGTGGTTTGTTTCCGATGAAAACGACGTCTGGTTTTTTCTCTACGGGTTTCTTGGCCGTTTTCTTTGGTTCTTCAGCGACTGTTTTAGGGGTGGATTTTTCTGAGTTCTCAGCTGCTTGTTTGGGCGTCGATTCTTCTGACTTTTCGGCTGCAGGTTTCGGGGTTGTTTCTTCCGTCATTTTTTTCACTCCTTTTCTGTTGATTCAAGTATATGCAATATTCCGCGTCCAAGTAGACACTGAACATCAGGTTAAAAAGTAACAAACAAACTAATAAATCAAACAAGCGCGCGTCAGGTGACTATTTTACTACTCTTTTTAAGAGTCGCCATCAACTACGACTTGAAAGAGATTTAACTTTCCTGAGGTTTAGCGCGCGTATGTATGAGTTTTTCTTGTGTATTTGCATGGTTTTGGCTTGAGCAGGTCCAAACGTTTTCTGATTTCCTCTTTTACTTCTCTGTCACTTTCAGCTCTTAACGCGCGTTTTAAGAGCTTCTTGGCTAACTCTAAGCTGTTATCTCCAAATTTTCTTTCAAACTTGGAATTTCTTTTGCCGCTTGCCTTGATGTTTTTAGGTAATAAGCAAATGAAGTTGGCTGGATATTTTTTAGACCTGTCCAAGTCAACAACGACAAATCTAAGGTAACCCTTGTGCGAATAATCATTCAATTCATTTCTCTTGGATAACAATCCTAACTTCAAGATATTAAGCTCCTAAGACAGTGTTAACATCTCACTGGCTTTTTCCGCAGGTCTATCGGCGACGGTACCTGTCCATTTTGAATTGACCGATATTTCTACATAATTCCACACGATTATGATATAACTTGCGGTTGCTGACTCTCGGACCTGAAGAACTCTTTTCCTTCTGTGGTTCAATTTTCGGAGTTTGCATTCTAACTTTTCCCGCTTTAGACAACGCACCATGTGTTGGCATGATTTCACCTCCTAAATCCCAGCGATTTTAAAGTTAAATTTCTGCCAAGCTTAAAACCTAAGTATTACAGCTTTGACTGATAATCCTAAAAGGCAGTAAGCTCGATTAACTATCCGTTTTACGGACGGTACCTAATAAATGTTCACAATTATCATAGACGAAAAGCTAGTTGTTTGACATTTTTTAAATAAGTCGAAGCCGTTTCTCAGAAGAAATTACCTGTTCAAAATGTGTGTACTTTGCTGAGGCTCAAGTGATTTGAACTCATGTTTGTTTTATGTGTGCTTGTGTGGGGCGGGGCGGGAGAACAGGCGTAAACGCACGGGGGTGCACACACACGCGTACGTGTACGTTTGGGTTTGGGATTAAATTTTAATTTTTCCCTACATTAAATGAAACTGAAGATTCAGAGTTATATAGCTCAGCTCACTTCAGTATTTCATGGCTCTAATAAGGACTGATAAGGACAACGTTCAGAACCACAAAAACCTTATACATAAAGAAACGTTCAGAACCACTACGTTATATATAAGGGAGGGGGAAGGGTCTCCGCTTACAGTCTAGCCACCTAGCATAGCTAACATGGGGTTCTGTGCGAACTGGAGTTCTGTCAAAAGATATATAACGCGCAGATTCTGTATTGGTAGAAAAGTTTGGAGGTTTGAACAGTTGGGCGTCCTAGGAAGAGACAAATTGAAAGAACTTATCGACAATAACAAGTGTATATACCCGTACGATTTTACGCTGCTTGACGGCGACGGTTACGTCCTAACCGTTAAAGAAGAAACAACCGTGCACTATTTAGAACATAAAAACTTGGTGTCCTACGAGGTTGTTTTCACCCCGCCGAATTATGTGGCGCATCTAACGGCCAAAAGCAAATACGGCAGAATGGGCTTATCCTTCCTGAACGCTGCGAAAGTGCACAGCGGCTTCATCGGACGCCTCTTGTTAGAACTCGTAAACTTGAGCAACGACCGCCGCCCCATAACCATCAAACGCGGAGACCCCTTCATGCACATTGAATTCATAACACGAGAAGGCGAACCCTCACCCTATATGGGCGGATTCCAATTCCAGTACTTGACCGATGAAGAGATACAAATGTACATTCCCATTCTGAAGAGGATCTTTCCAAACTATGAAGAACTCGCCAAAACCTGGTTTAAGAACAAAAGGCTGCAAGTGTAGCTTTCGCCAGCACTATTAAACGATAATGCTACAGCTTGATTTTCTTTTCTATTTTCGGAAAATGTGAATTTCTCGACCGATTTTGTGCCTTTCCTCCGCATCAACCAGAGAGGCTATTTCCGTCAGATTCTGCTGCGCAACAATGTTTTTAGCGAAGATCTCTTTCTGAAAGGGATATACTCTCTTTAAACCAACTTTCGCCGCTTTCTCTTCAATGGGCATCGTGACTGGATTTCCTGAACGCGTTTTTACGTAAGGGGTCACGAGCACCAATCGTCCATCTCTTTTCAGTATTTTATACGCCTCTTCCATGAAACTATAGTACAACGGTTCCAGCTTTTCAATTATTTTTTCGGCATACGGTGTGGTAGGAACATGGCGCAACGCTGGACCCAGATCCGGTTCCGTTGCCACGCAGTCTACCGCCTCCTGTCCGATTTTGGGGGCTAGTCTGCGCGCATCTCGTTGCAGCACTCTATATTCTGTTTCTCCAAGTTCGTACTCTTTCTTGAGCCACTCCAGATTCGCCCTAGCAGCTTCGACACACCAAGGGTTTATGTCCAAACCAACAACTTTTGCTTTAGCCAGCAACGCTTCTTGGAGGATTGTGCCCACACCGCAGAATGGATCCACCAAAAGTTTTCCCGATGTACAAGATGCCAAATTTATCATAATTCTCGCCAGCCTCGGCGGCATGGCAAAAATCTTGCGTTGGTTTGGTTTGCCTATATCGCGTTTCTGGAATTCAAAAGGATTATGCACCGCTATAGTAGTGGAAATCCACGTTTGTTCTTTGCCAATGCAGAACAGCGCTTCTGCCTTGTTCTCAACCAGCTTTTTCTTTAGGACTTCAACGTGGCTGAGTTGAGGGTACTTTCTGTCTTTAGAGAATCCCATGAACTTAGATTTCCTCCCATAATTCGCCAGTTCCCGCTTTATGGAGCTTCCAATAAACCGTTGAATATTTCTGGAAACCGGGCGCAGTGACTTCTCTGCGCAGTACACGCTAACTCCGAAAACAGTTTTCTCAGACTCAGCCTTAAGCGTTTCACCAACCAAACCGCTGGATGCAGTATCCCTGCCAATTTGCGATTGGGCTTCTTTGTTTTTCTGAAGAAACGCTTCTCGCACAATCTCTGTTGAAAAGTTCGCCACTGAATCGCCGATTTTTATGGTTCCGCCCAAATCATCAATAATTGAGGCGCCAACTTTCTCCTCGACGCTGACCACAAAGAACTCTTTTGAGAGCGAGCACACTACAAATTTGATTCTTCTTGCTTCTAGGAAAGAGGCAAGCTCCGCTAGTGATAGCCGCCAATTCTTTCCTGGAATAAACAGTTGAGAGAGCATTCTCACACATGCTAAAACTGTTACTAAATATATAAGCAAATGACCCCGCAAGCTCAAAAAAGCTCCACTAACTTTACACAGAAAACTTGAAGATTATACAAAAGTCGGGCGAATATAGTTACAAATCGTTTAAATATCGCTTAGGCTGTATGCTAAAAAAGGGATATCCCATGCGCGCAAGAAATTATCGGCCTGTAAAGGGGCAGGCTTACACGAGAAAGAAGTATGCGAAGGGTTTTCCACCCCCAAAAATAACCAAATTCACAATGGGCGATACTAAAGCAAACTTTGAAGTTGAAGCGAAACTCGTAGCGTTAAAAAGAGCTCAAATTCGCCATAGCGCCTTGGAAGCGGCACGTATAGCGACGAACCGCCTTCTCACGGATAAGCTAGTCAACGATTATCTCATGCAGATTCATCCATACCCTCACATTATTCTAAGAGAGAACAAGATGATTTTTGGAGCCCATGCTGACCGACTTCAACAGGGAATGCGAAGATCTTTTGGAAAAGCCATTGGCACAGCAGCCCGAATAAAAGCCGACCAGACAATTATAACAGTTAAAGTTAAAGCCAATGCCGTGGAGACGGCCAAAGAATCCCTGAAACGAGGCAGCGCAAAACTTCCCATTCCATGCAAAATAGTAATCGGGAAAATAGAATCTCCAGATGCGACCGATAAGGTGAAAATGGAGACGGAGACAACTTGAGCAAGATGAAAAAAGACCTCGTCCTATGGTTCGAAAATCTTAGAAAAACCGACATCCCCCTCGTAGGAGGCAAGAACGCCAGTCTCGGCGAAATGATCCACGCTGGAATGCCCGTTCCTCCAGGCTTTGCCGTAACAGCCTACGCCTATGAAAAATTCCTCAAGCAAACGCGAATAGCCAAGAAAATCTATAAAATAATCAAAGAAACAATCACGGACTCAAATGATCCAAAACAGTATGATGCAGCCTCAAAGAAAATACGCAAACTCATCGAAAAGTCTCCAGTGCCTGAAGAAATAGAGAAAGCCATAAAATTAGCCTACAAAGAACTAAACAAGAGGCTCAATTTGAAGGATACTTTTGTTGCTGTGAGGTCCAGCGCCACAGCGGAAGACTTGCCTGACGCGTCTTTTGCGGGTCAACAAGAAACTTTCCTGAATGTCAAGGGCTCTGACGAACTCATTGAAAAAGTTGTGAAGTGCTGGTCCAGCCTTTTCACTCCCCGCGCCATCTTTTATCGCAACGAAAAGGGCTTCGAGCATGAAAAAGTTCTCATAAGCGGTGGGGTCCAAAAGATGGTGAACTCCAGAGCTGCCGGCGTCATGTTCACAATAAACCCCGTGACTGGAAACACGGACGAAATCGTAATTGAAGGCAATTACGGTTTAGGCGAAACTGTCGTATCAGGTGTGGTAAACCCTGACGACTTTGTTGTTGACAAAAACACCTTAAAAATTAAGGAAAGACGGATTGCAAGGAAGACAGTTCAATACATCCGCGATCCAGACACGGGTAAAACAGTCCACTTAGACGTGCAAAAAGAAAAGCAAAAAGAACCTTGCGTAAACGATGGGGAGGTTATAAGGCTCGCAGAACTGGGAAAGCGAATTGATGCGCATTACGAAAAAGCCATGGATATAGAATGGGCAATTGACAAAGATTTATCTTTTCCAAAAAACATATTCGTGGTTCAAGCTCGTCCTGAAACAGTTTGGAGTATTAAAGTCATGGAAACACCAACACGAGTTGAAGAAGGGAAGCGCGGAGAAGAATTAAAAGTGGCTGTGAAAGGAATCGCGGCGGGTAAAAGGGGCTACGGCGTGGGCGTAGCAAAAGTTGTTTTTACACCCGACGAAGCATCAAAGGTCATGCAGAAGGGCAACATCTTGGTAACAGATATGACTAACCCCGATTTTGTCCCTTTCATGAAAATCGCAAGCGCTATAGTTACTGATAAAGGCGGTATCACCTCTCACGCGGCCATCGTAAGCCGTGAGCTTAGTATACCCTGCGTTGTGGGAACAGAAAACGCAACGCAAGTCATGAAAACGGGTCAAGAATACACTGTTGACTCGCGAAACGGAATAATCTATGAAGGCGTTTTGCGCGAAGCCGCAGAGGCGGTGATGACACCTGGAGCTTTCGAGGCAGTTGCTGTCGCTGCAGATCCAGTGCCTGTAACAGCTACAAAGATTTACATGAACCTCGGTGTTCCAGAAAAAATAGAGGATTACAAGAACTTGCCCTTCGAAGGCATCGGCCTTATGCGCATCGAGTTTATCCTAGCCAGCTACATAGGCGACCACCCGCTGTATCTCGTTGACACTGGAAGAGGACAACAGTTTGTGGACAAGCTGGCCGAAGGAATGGCGACGGTGGCTAGAGCCATACAACCCCGCCCTGTCGTAGTGCGTTTCAGTGATTTCAAAACCAACGAGTACCGAGAGCTGAAAGGCGGAGATAAATACGAGATCGTTGAAGCTAACCCAATGCTTGGTTGGAGAGGTTGTAGCCGCTACATAAGCCAATGGTACGAAAAAGCCTTCCGACTTGAGTGCCAAGCGGTCAAGAAATGCCGAGAAGAGTGGGGTCTCAAAAACGTGTGGATCATGCTTCCCATGGTGCGAACGGTTTGGGAAGTAAAAAAATGCTTAGACATAATGAAAGAAGAGGGTTTAGAAAGATCACGCGATTTCCAAGTGTGGTTCATGGCTGAAACACCCTCTATCGCTATACTCGCAGATGAGTTTTCCAAGCTCGTTGACGGCTTTTCCATCGGCTCAAACGATATGACACAGGGCATTCTTATGATTGACAGAGACTCTGAACGCTTGGGTCAAATGGGCTACTTCGATGAAAGAGACCCCGCAGTGAAAAGAATAATCGCGCACCTTATCAGGGTAGCTCATGAGAATGGCTGCACAGTTTCAATATGCGGCGAAGGCCCATCGAACCTGCCAGACTTCGCAGAGTTCCTCGTCCGCGTTGGAATTGACAGCATATCCGTAAACAACGATGCCGTTGTGGACACGAAAAAACTCGTTGCAAGCATAGAACAGAAAATACTTCTTGAACGCCTCGCTGAGCAAGCTGCCATAGCAAGTGGGCGTCCCCTCAAAAAACCAAAACAAGACTGGGAATGGACGCCTTAGCATAGCGAGACACGCAATAGTGCAGACCTTACCTTTTCCTCCTCCTATTATTATTTCGTTCAGAGACATTGTGTGGGCGCACAAGTATGAAAGGATTCGATTTTGAGGAAGAACGCATTAAACAGGAAATAGCCAAACTCGGCGCAAAACGCGTTCTACTGCAACTGCCTGAAGGACTGAAACCCGAAGGACCCCGCTTAGCTAAAATCATAGAAGGAACAGGTGCGGTTCCCATAATCTCGGCAGACCCATGCTATGGCGCTTGCGACTTAGCGACTGTTGAAGCAGAGCGTTTAGGAATAGATCTAATGATACATTTTGGGCACGCAAAACTGGTGAAGCATGAACAGGTTCCCACTGTTTACGTGGAAGCCAGAGCAACCGTAACAGTTGATGACGTCGTGGAGAAATCCATTCCGCTGCTGAGCAAATATGGTAAAATAGGCTTAGCAACCACGGTGCAACATGTACAGGCTCTTGCTCATGCAAGAGAAATTCTTGTTCGAGCTGGAAAAACAGTGATGATAGGCGACGCTGGACGCGTGAATTACGCGGGACAGGTAAGCGGCTGCGACTACAGCAACGTTCGATCGATAGCCAACGACGTTGAGGCTTTCCTCTTCATCGGCGGTGGACGGTTCCACGCGTTAGGCACAGCCCTCAGCACATCCAAACCTACGATAATCGCAGACCCTTATGAAAAAAGAGCTTACCCAATAGATGAAGAGGCACAGAAAATCCTTAAACAACGATGGGCTTGCATTGAAGAAGCGAGACGTGCCACAACCTTTGGTGTCCTAGTTGGATTGAAACTAGGACAAAAGCATCTCGATGATGCCTTAAAAATCAAGGAAATAGCTGAAAAAAATGGAAAAATGGCTTTTCTCTTTGCAATTAGGGAAATCTTGCCAGAGGCTCTAATGGAGTTTCCAACTGTCGACGCGTATGTGAACACTGCTTGTCCACGGATATCTCTTGACGCCCCCTCGAAATTCCTAAAGCCCGTGTTAACCGTGAACGAATTTATGGTGGTCTCCGGTGAATCTTCATGGGAAAACCTGATCAAAAAAGGCTTATTCGAAAACTAGACTTGGAACGGTTTCTATCCCGAATAGAGCTTCATCCTTCTCCTCAGGCGAGGCTTGAGCAATACACAGTCTCAGAAGCGATTGCAGCGGCAGTGCTTTACCTAGCTGCCTACACAAATGACGACATTATTGACAAAACAGTTTTAGATTTGGGCTGTGGCACTGGTAGGCTCGCTTTAGCCGCTTCTTATTTGGGAGCGCAGCGTGTTGTAGGTGTTGACATCGATAAAATAGCGATAAACGCTGCTTCTGAAAATTCGGAGAAAGTAGGATTAAAAACCAATGTTCAATGGGTCGTTGGTGATGTTAGCGCGATAACAGGCAGGTTTGACACGGTTTTGCAGAATCCTCCTTTCGGCGTGCAAAGGCGGACTGCCGACCGAAAATTTTTGGAAAAAGCTTTAGAGGTTGGCAACGTAGTGTACTCGCTTCACAATCACCCGCACAGAGACAAGCAATTAATTAAAAGGCTGAAAGCAAACCCTGCAAGTTTGCTACAGGTTGCTCCTTCTCCGTTTATCAAGAAGTTTGTTGAGGATCACAACGGCGTGGTCAAAGCGGTTTACGCCATGCCCATGACTATTCCGCGCATGTTTGACTTCCACACGAAAACGAAACACGACTTTGTAATTGACCTGTACTTCATAAAGAGAAGCAACTGATAAAGCGAACAAGAAACCTTGGCGTTTTGCAGCGTTTTTGGATGGAGTAATCAAAAGGTTTATTGAGAAGCATAGAAACTTAGGATATACCCATTAAGAGATGCCTCTGTATCACTTATATTTCACAGTAAGGGAAATTGCATGAATCTGAAATCATCTGGACATAAAAGCGGTCATTTAGTGTTGCCTGGAGAGCGCTTAGGTGTTATTGAAGAATTCATTCCGGATTCTGGAACGTATGTGAAGGACGGTGTGATCTACTCTAAGATCGTTGGTAGCGCGTTAATGGATTTACTGAGCAAGCGCGTTTCTGTTTACCCATTAATTAGCGGCGCAACCGTTCCAAAAGTCGCAACCACAGTCGTAGGCCAAGTTGGCAACGCTCAATCTGACAATGTTCTAGTTAGAATTTTCAAGATAGGCTCTAAGAGGCTTTCAGGTGTTTTCACGGGCATCCTTCACATTTCTGATGTGCAGGAGAGGTATGTTAAATCTATGAATGAAGTGTGCAAGCCGGGTGACATAATACGGACTAAGGTTATAAGCAACAAGAACCAGATTTACCATCTTTCCACTAATGAGAAAGGTTTAGGTGTAGTGTACGCTTTTTGTTCTCGCTGTTCAAATTTGCTGGAGCCAAAGCGATATGAGATGCGGTGTCCGAAATGCAGTAACGTTGAAAGGCGTAAAATCGCCTTTGATTATGGAAAAGAGGAAGTATAACCAAGAGAGAGGGCATGTTGCGATTGAAAGTCAAAGTCTTAAAGAAGACGGCGAATGAGCTTAGAATAGAAGTTGAAGGTGCAGGACACGGTCTCTGTAACCTGCTGCAGAAGAAGCTCTTGGAAGATAAGAGTGTGGATTTGGCTGGTTATGATATACCTCATCCTTTAGCGTCGAATCCTGTGATTTACGTTAGGATTAAAGGCGCTACGAAACCAGAAGAAGCGTTGAGGAATGCCGCGGAGAAAGCCCGCGAAGCGAACAAAGCCTTCAGTAAGGCGCTAGAAAAAGCTCTCAAAGCATAATTTCTCTTCCTCTTTGCTAACCCGAAACAACCGCGCATAATTCTCCAATTAGCCTGCCATTGCCCCAGCAAACCCTTTGACGAGCCAGTTCCTTTATTATCCCTTATTAATGTTCAATCTACATATAAGGGAGGGACTAGTCCCTCCGAGACCCCGCCCAAAAACACGCTAAACTTATAACACATTCACAAAATACCTAACAACCAAACCGCCAAGGGAAAACTATTTTGAAACATAAAAGCTTCCGTATCATCAAACCCGAAATCCGCGTCCTAGGCGTAGACGACTGTCCATTCATCCCGCACATAAAAGGTCAAGTTCCAGTCATAGGTGTTGTTTTCAGAGGAGGCTACTGGCTCGACGGCGTAATGCACACCAAAATAGCAGTAGACGGCTTTGACGCCACCCACAAGATAACCTCCATGATAACCAGCTCACCCCACTACAAGCAGTTGCGGGTAGTAATGCTAAACGGCGTAACATTCGCCGGTTTCAACATAGTAAACATCAAAACACTCAACGCGGCAACAAAGCTTCCTGTCATAACAGTCACACGCGAAAAACCCAATCTCGAAAAAATCCACAAAGCGCTCAAAAACCTGCCCAAAAGCCAAGAACGCTGGAACACAATTCTCAACACAGGAGAAGTCTCCGAAGTGCCAACTAGAAGCGGGAAAAAGAAAATCTACATACAAGTCGCCGGAATCTCTCGAGATGACGCCCAAAAAATTCTGCGGTTAACCTCAACACGAAGCAATATTCCAGAAGCCTTACGTGTCGCGCATCTTATAGCGTCAGGCATAGTCTCAATATAGACTCAAATTAGAAAAAGTTTAAAAGAGACCACGCAAAGGGAATCCAAAACGGATAACGGAGTAACAAATAATGGAATTCTGCCCCAAATGCGGTTCCCGCCTCGAGCCTAAAAAATCCAAGAAAGGCAAAGAGGTCTCGTTAGTCCTTGTCTGTCCCAAATGCGGATACAAAAAGCAAGAGTCAAGCAAGAAAGTGGAAACGAAAATCGGCAAGGTCATACAACACGATCCGCAACAATTTGTAGCCGTGATAGGCAAAAAAGAACAAAAACTACGGACACTCCCAACCGTTCGAATTGAATGTCCCAAATGCGGAAACAACGTCGCTTACGTCTGGCAGGTGCAGACGAGAGGCGCTGACGAATCTTCAACTCAGTTTCTGCGTTGCACAAAATGCAATTACACGTTCAGAGAGTACAGCTAGCCTCGCTTTCTTTTCGTCGCAGGCGACGCGTTCTGCTGAACAGGACTTTGCAAGAAAAAATTTATGTATAAGCATTACGCTTAAGTGTGTAAATCTTTATAACATCGCTACATAGCATTAGAAGCGGGGAAAAAGGGAATGTTTAAGCTTAAAGTATCTGACGCTAAACTCTTAAGAGACATGGCTAATGCAATCTCAATTCTCGTAGACGAGGCTACCTTCAAAATCGAACCTGAAGGCTTGAAACTGCGAGCAATGGACCCATCTCGCGTTGCCATGATTGATTTCGAATGGCCCAAAACGATCTTCGAAGAATATGTATGCGCAGAACCCTCAAAAATGTGCATAAACATAAGTGAATTATTGAAGCTGCTTAAGAGGACTGGCAAAGACGAGGCAGTAGAGTTATCCCTCGACGAGAAAACGGCACGCTTGCAAATCAAAATAACAGGAAAGTACAGCAGAAACTTTACCATGCCCACGCTTGAAGCATCAGAAGAAGAAGTGCCCACACCAAAGATAACCTTCAATGTAAAAGCTAAAACTACAACGCAAGGGCTAAGCCAGGCAATAGAAGACGCGCAACTGGTAAGCGATCACGTACGAATAGAGGCGGACGCAGAGAAACTGGTTCTAAACGCTTCAGGCGATTTGATGGGCGCGACAATAACCCTTCAAAAAGGAAGCGATGCTTTGCTGGACTTGGAGACAAAAGAGAATTCAAAGGCGACGTTCAGCCTAAGCTACTTGTCCGAAATAATAAAGGCTGCATCAGCCACATCTGACATTGCCACTCTTGAATTTTCGACCGATATGCCCGTAAGAATAGACTTTCAACAAACAAAAGAGGGAAAACTGACTTTCTTCCTAGCCCCAAGAATCGAAACCGAATAATGTGAAAAAATATATGCAGCTGGAACGAGTGGAGTTTACAAAAAACGATTTGGCAAAATACCCTTTTTTGAAAGAAACTGCCGAATATATTAGACCATTGGATTTGCAAATCGAAGATTTGACAAGGGGCTACATGAAAAAAATTCTTGACCGTGCCGAAGAAAGAGTTAGAGAAGCTATTGAATTTGTTAAAATCACCCGGAAACTTAGAGCACCAGATATAGACCCAGAAATTTCATCTTATCCGGTAGCACTTTTACTCGTTACGGCAACTGAAAACTCGTTTATCAGAAAACGATATGCTCTGGCAGAAGCTAAGCAAGCGAGTGCAGACTTGACTGATGAACCTAAAGAAAAAATTCTTAGAGTAGCAGAGAATTTTGGATGGAAACTTGTGCTTCAGCCCAGGCAGAGTTGTGAAATACCTTCTGAGTTTGTTCTACATTTCACTGATTACCTGAGAAATACCACACATTTGCGTGACGATGAATGGAAACTCGTAAATCGCATTTTGGTAGATGGAAATGTTTACTTAAACAAGAATGATGCTGTGAGGTTATTAGAGGAAGAGATTCGGAAGCATATAGAAAAAAGACTGGAATCGGCAAAACTGGCAAAATATCCCGCTCAAATAATCGCCATTGCTAAGAAAATAAAAAAATTGGCTGTAGAAAGAATAGGGATAGCAGAGATGGAAGGATTTCCAAAGGTTGTAGTGCAAGAAGCTTTTCCACCTTGCATTAAAGCCTTGTACGAGGCTGCATCTTCAAGTCGCCATCTTTCGCACATAGGCAGGTTCACCTTGACTTCTTTTCTCGTAAATATTGGAATGACCCCGGAGAAGGTGACCGACTTGTTCAAGAGCTTTTCAGATTATAACGAAAGGTTGACGCGCTATCAAATTGAGCATATCGCGGGGGAAAGAGGTTCCAGAACACGATACAATCCGCCCCAGTGCGCGACTCTGCAGACCCACGGTGTTTGCGTAAATAGTGATGCTTTATGTCGCTGGGTTCGTCATCCCTTAGCTTATTATAGACGGAAACAGAAGCGGTCGAGCCAATAAAGTTCATCAAAAACGAGCCTGTGTTTGCCAAAATTTTATTAAAATTTATTAATTCACTTCAACCGCTTATAATTTAAGTGGGTCTGAATGTCCTATCAGTTAACAGGTGACTTATGTGTCACCTCGGAAGTCGGCGTGATTCTCCCCACCTACCGAGAAGCGGAAAACATAGCAAACTTGATTGATGAAATCGAAAATCTCCAGTTAAACACTTCAATACTGGTTATAGATGATTCTAGTCCCGACAGAACTGCAGAGATCGTAAAAGATCTGCAGAAAAAGTATGGCAACATTCTCCTCTGTGTTAGACCTCAAAAACGTGGCTTAGGAACTGCAATAACAGATGGTTTCAAAATCTTTTTGTCTCTGAAGTACTGGCCGAGATTTATTGTAACCATGGACGCGGATTATTCACATGACCCAAAAGCCGTGCCGCAGCTCTTATCTAAAATGCAAAGTGGGTGTGGTATAGTCATAGGAAGCCGATACTGCAGAGGCGGCAAAATAGCTGGGTGGCCCTGCACAAGAAAAATAATTAGTCGAATTGCAAACGCGGTAGCTAAATTTTTAGTTGGTTTAAAACTTCGGGATTGCACAAGCGGCTTCCGTTGCTATTCTACACGCTTTCTAAAAATGGCTATTGGCAGTTTGCACAGTCAAACCTACGAAATTCAGATCGAAACAGTGAGGCAAGCGCTTTCGAATGATTTCAGTGTTAAAGAGATCCCCATATTGTTTGTCAACAGAAAACGGGGAAAGTCAAAACTTACGTTATCAGAAATTCAAAGCTACATTTCCTACGTTTTAAAAACAGCAACGCGGCGAAACAGCTGAAAAATGAAAAAATGGACGCCCCACGTTAGCCAATGGCGTGTTTTCTCAGAATTATACGGAAATTAAAATAACGCAATAGGACATATGCTTTCGAATACGGAAACGTGAAATATCTCCAGATACCGAGGAAGATTCCGATGAGACAACTTGCCGTGCCCAAAGTTTTTCTTTTTGGTGCTATGGTGTTGCTCGCATTAAGTGTAGTTATTGCGGTTGTGAGTCTGTATACCCTAACCACTAGTGACAAGGAAACACGTATTATTATCGATGATTCTTTTAGATTAACGCCACTGGAAATGCGAAGACACGGTTTAGGTTCTTTTCAAGGCGGCGAGAACATTTCAATCTCGATCCGTAAAGTGGCGAATTGGCCTATGAACTTTTCAATATTGACTTACAACGGCACGCGTTATTCTAACGTGTCAAGGGCAGACATTGAGTATTCATTTACTGCTGACGCTGACTATTACGAGGCAGTTTTCTTCACTGACTCGAACACTGCGAATGAGATTCAATTTGAGGCGTCCGTTCAGAAACCAAAAGTTCTTTTTCCATTTTCATGGCTCACCACTCCCGCTAAAATCTTGTTCTTTTTTAGCATTGGCTTTATCATGCTATTGTTGCTGAAATCAGCTCTCCATGAATCCTCAGTGCTTAGGGCGGATGAACACAAAGCGCAGTTTTTAAGCCAGAAAAGCCGCTGGATACTGTTAATCTTGATCCTTTTGTCCTTAGCATTCTGGTTTTTCTTTATAGTAGTGAACACTAACTCTTTCGCAACATTTGAAAATTGGTATACGGACCACGCGAGGCATTCATACTCCTCAAGCTTATTTACAAAGGTTGGATTTTCCATTTTTGATACGCCCTTGGGAAAATTAGCCAGTAGCGATAGCTCCTATTACAAGTTTGTAACATGGCCCCAGACGCCCCATCTCTATCCTTTAGGCAGCATCTTCTTGTTCCTCCCCTTCGGTTTTTTACTTCAGAGCGGTGCCGATCAGGTTTTTGTCTTCAAAATGGAAATAGCCGTTTTCCTTTTGTTTTCTCACGTTAGCTTGTATTATTTTCTTGAGCGCTTTTGGAAACAGAAAATGTTTTTCCTATTGAAGTTGTTGGGGATATACACCATATACGTACCCCTAATCGTTTACTCAGCTAATGGAATGTTTGACGCTGTTCCGTTCCTATTTTCTCTACTCGCCTTAACTCTATATGGTTATGGGCGATATGACTATTTCCTTTTGTTCATTGCCCTTTCTGTGACTTTTAAATACCAACCAGCCATATTCTTGTTTCCTCTCATAATAATGGGAGTGCTGAAGCTTTTTGAGCAGCATGGGTTCTCCAGAATAATTAAAAACAAGGCTGTAATTGCCGCTGCTGTTCTTGCAGTAATTGCTGTGTTTACAGCTGTTTTAAGTGCGCCTTTTTTGATGGAAACAAGGCCTGAGTTTGTGATGAATGGTATTAACGCCTTCAGTTCTCACTCGCAGATACCTTGGACGCTGCAGTCGTTTATGGTGTTATTAACTCTAACTGTAACTCTGCTTTTTGCGATCTATCTGCTTAAAAAAAACCCTTTGATCTCCCTGGCTGCGATTTTTATCCTGCTGCCTAGTTTTACAATGCCGTATTTTCAACTTTGGTATTTGCCGTTCTTCTTTGGGTACGCGTTAATCCCTAAGCAAAAAAGAGAGATAGAAGCCACGATGATCTGGCTAATCTTCATGGTGGCTGTGCTTTCTTTTGGCGGAGTTTCTTTTAATCCCTTACATGTTCTGGATGGCTGGAAGAGAGTTTTAGGATTCTAATATTTTCATATAGTTACGAATTTTAGGCGAGGTTAATGGTTAAATGTGGGAAAGTGGATTCATCTAACCAATAAAGCAGCAGGGGCAGAGGAGGGTTACTGTGTCTTCCCGAGATTTCGTTTATGGAAAATTTTCTGATTTTTACAGTAACCCCTCCACAGTTATTCCTTCTCCTTCTTTGCTTGACCAGAGGGAATTGGCTTTTCTTCTCTTTAAAGAGCGAATTATGCTGAGGCATAAGGGTTTTGAAAGCCCGAACGATCTGAAGTTGTTTCTCAGTGAGACTGTTCCTTCAGATGTTTATCACTCTTGCGCTTATTACGAAAATCCAGAGGCTGATATGGATAAGAAAGGCTGGCTTGGCGCTGATTTGGTATTCGATATAGACGCTGACCACATTCCTACATCCTGTAATAAAGTCCATGATGAATGGATCTGCAGCAAGTGCGGTTTCAGCGGAAAAGGCATCACACCTGAAAATTGTCCAATTTGTGAAAGCCAAAAGTTTGACACTAAAACTTGGTCTTGTGAACTTTGCTTAAAATCCGCCAAAGAAGAAACCGTAAAGCTAATCGATATGCTGGAAAAGGATTTCGGGTTTTCCCACCGAGAGATACGCGTGTTTTTTTCAGGTCATCGTGGATACCACGTTCACATTGAAAATGAAGCTGTTAAAACTCTGGACGTTATGGCTCGCAAGGAAATAGTCGATTACGTTTCTGGACTTGGTTTGTCCATACTAGATGATCAAGCAAAAGATAGGCGTAAAAAGAGACGCCGTTCGAGTGTTTTTAGCTTGCACGATTTCGGCTGGAACAAGCGCCTAAAACTGGGATTGCAGAATTTCCTTGTTAAGGCTACAATAGAAGACTTGAGAAATGTCGGAGTTAGAAACTACGCTGCCATTTTGCAAAATAAAGAGGTGATTCTGAAACGTTGTCTGGAAGAAGGACGATGGGACAGCGTCAAAGGCATCGGCGTTGGAACATGGAAAAAACTAGCTAAATACGTAAAGGATGTTCAATCTGCAAAGGTTGACACGGTTGTCACCACGGACATACACCGTCTGATCAGGTTGAACGGAACCTTACATGGCAAAACAGGCTTGAAGAAAGTCGAGTTTCCCGTCAAGAGCCTTGATGATTTCGACCCATTTAAGGAGGCAGTAGCTTTTAAAGAGGGCGCAGTGAAAGTGGTTGTCTCGGACGCGCCAGAATTCAGGTTGGGTGGAAACGTGTTAGGCCCTTACAAAAATCAAACGGTTGAGCTTCCAACAGCCGCGGCTATACTGCTCATCTGCAAGGGCAGAGCCGAGGTGGTGAAATAGAATGTATAATGAGCTTTACGTTGCGTGGCGATTTGAAAACGAAAACACTGCACTGGGAAGCTTGCCTCCTGACTTTTACGCGCGGATCGCGGATTACCTGAGAAGAATTCGGCAAGAAAACAGGATGCTTGATAAGAAAACGGTGAAGGCAAGCCTCCTTGAACATGAGATGCAAAATGTCAAGCGCATGTTGCGGGAACTAGTTTGGATGCGGTACGAAAAATTGATGAGGATAATCAGTGAGAAGCAGAAAATTCCTTCGGATTTGTTGGCGGTTGAAGAGGCGAAAATTTGTGCGGGGTTTCTTTCTTTCGCAGAGGCGTATCAAAGGTTTGCGAAAAACCTGTTGCGGGGTCAGGTTTTGAAAGTAAGCATAGAGAAAGCGCATAAAAGAGTTGCCTTAAGGTTCATTAAGGATATTCCAGCGGTAATCGGCGCGGACATGAAAACTTACGGGCCTTTTATGGTTGAGGACGTTGCGTCTGTGCCTGTGGAGAACGCTAAAATTTTGATTAAGCAGGGCTTGGCGGAGCTGGTTGAGGTTTCTTAAACTAAATCACATGGGTTTTGGGTAAGTGTTAACGTCTTCTTTGTTTTCCTGAGGTTTTTTGTTGTCCCTTTTGTTGGCGATTTTGCGCCATAGACTCTGGCTTCCTAAGATTATCAAGGGATAAGATACAATCCATGTGATTGAATATAATGGGCCGTAATAGAAGTGGAACATTTGCACGTCTCCGCCGTTCATTCCAATCGTGAAGATGGTGACTATTCTCAAGATGTTGATGAGGTAGGTGACTGCGGCGCCAACCGCAAAGTAGCCTATTTTGGCTTTTAAGGAAATTGGCATTCTTTTCAAGAATAGTAGAACTACTACGGTGAAAATGAGGAGGCTTTCGATGCCTGCGCAGGGCCATGCTATGTCGAATGTGGCGGTTCTTAAGGGGTTAGTTGGGTCAGTTGCGGTTAAGCGGGGCATGCTGCCTGACGTAGTTAGGTTGGTTTGGTAGCCCATTGCGCCTAAAACTGCGGTTGCGAGGGTGGCTGTGGTGGGGACAAGCAGCTGGAACGGTGTGAATTGCCCGTAAGGGTAAACGTTGTCGATGGTGTACAATGCTCCGACAATGCCGAGAAAGAAGGCGGGAACCGAAAAATCCATGAGACCTTTTTTTCCAAACTGCAGGAAAATCATCAGGCAGAAGAGAACTGTGAAAACGAGATATTCTGTTGAGAGGGGCATGGATTCCCACCATGTAACGCCGCTTTGTCTCGCCGCGTCCGCAATGGCAGAATTTAATCCCAAATAATTGGACAATACCACGTACATTGTAGGAAGCAAAAGCGCTATGGTGAAAGCGATGTTTCTAGCGGAAATCGGCTTGTTCATCTTGTTTGGTTGGATGGTTTCCCAGCTGAGGATTAATTCTAAGGCTATTAGCCATATGAAAAACAGTTGGAAGGTTCGGCCTTTCCACATCAACTCAAACGACGCTGGGTCCAACAAGTACAGCCACAAGAGCGGCACAGCAAACGCCAGCAACGGCAACAACTTCAACAGCGCATTCCCATGCTCTTTAAGGAACGACAGAACGGCTTGCATTCTACTTTACCAAACTTGAATTGACAATAATAATAACGGTGCGTCTCGGTTTAAAAAAGGATACGCATTCCACTCACAATATCTTCCATAAGAGCGTGCCACCCTTAAATTTGGTTTGGGATTAAATTTTAATCTTGTGTGTGTGTTTGACTTTAGTGGCGAGCAGGGTTTGGTCGGGTGGCAAAACAAGAGCACAGCGTGCTTTGAGGCGTGTCTGGTTGTGCTTTTCAGCGTGGAGGCATACCCTATAGCGAAAATCTTGCCTGATGGCTTGAAATAAGGCGTGCTTGGGGGCAAGCGTCACGAGAGGGGTTATGAGTAGTAGTAATATGATTATGATTATTACTAATAATATAGTACGTACTACGTACCTCTTTTCTGTGGGGCAGGCAGGAAAAGGCTATTTTTAGCGAAAAATGGCGTTTTTTAGGTCAGATACTACGTAGTAGTAAAAAAATAGCGTGCTGAGGGGTGGAAAAAGGCAAGTTGGCAAAATTGTTATAGCAGTACGAAAAGATTAGTTAACTATGAAACCTGAAAAAGAGAAAATAACACGTGAAGATTATTTAAAACAGCAAATTAAGAAAACTGGGTATCCCTTTTTGATTTCTATAGGAGTCAGTCAAGCTTGAAATTATAGAATTAAATTTTAATCCCCAAACCCAAACACGTTGCTAAATAAGGAATAAAATGAGCTATTGGTTTGAGTTTGTTTCTCTATTTCAAAGAAGCTAACTGGCTAAAACATAGTATATACCTTGTGATCAAGTCATTGTTGCTTTTCGTTTTTGCCAATTAAGTAATATCTTCCGTCCTTTGTTGCAACAACACCAGAAGGTATGATTGTATTGGCACTCATTTTCAGCCACCTTTCATCAAGTTTGAGTTCTTTGGGTGTTTTAGCAGTCTCTTCAGAAGTAGCTCCCGCTTCTTTGAGTGCCTTTTTAGTACGCTCCAATACCCATGCTGCATAAGCTGCTACTGCCAATTGAGTCACCTCCTTATCCTGTCAATCCAATTTCTCAGTTTTTAACAATTAAGCCTTAAATTTCATGTGTTACGTTTATATGGGTTTGGGTTTGGATTAAATTTTAATTTCAAAATCTTTTTTATTCCACTCTTGAAATTCGTAATCCATGAATTAAGATATTAGATTGCTTAGTTTAAATAATTTGTATTTGAAGGTTTCAAATTGCGATTTTTAGAAACTCGCTTGCATAACCGTTAGCTTCTCTTCGGACTATATATAGTTCCTTTATATAAGGGGGCTATAGTCTTTTCCGAGCACAACAGAGAACAATGGGAAAAGCGGAAAAAGTATAAGAGTGCGTATGTTTTCTCTATTGCAAAGTTGGATAGTGGTCAACGTGGATGTTCCCAAACAAGTCAGGACGTATTGTCCAAAATGCAAAACTCATCAAACTCACTCGGTAAGCCTCTACAAGGCTGGAAAACGCCGCGCACTAGCCAAAGGCGAACGCCATCACAAACGAGAAAAAAAAGGCTATGGCGGACAGAAATACCCGCTTCAAAGAGAATTTGCCAAAACAACCAAAAAACAAACCCTACGGCTCAAATGCAAAAAATGCGGCTACACGCGCCACAAAGACGGCATACGACTGCGAAAACTAGCCATAGGATAACAAGGAGACGAACCCATGACAGAATGGAACAAACTCATTCCAAAACCCAAAAGCCGCTTCCTACGCGTCAAATGCCTAAAATGCGGAAACGAACAACTCATCTTCAGCAACGTCGTAAACAAAGTAAACTGCAACGTCTGCAACGAAACACTTGCAGAACCAACAGGTGGCAGAGCCAAAATTAAAGGCGAAATACAAACAGTCTTTGAGTAGGATGAATGTCGAAATGGCTGAACGCAAGCCCGAATGGCCCGAAGTCGGAGATTTAGTAATCGCCACCATAGAAACCGTTACTGACTACGGCGCCTACGCAAAACTCGACGAATACGACAAGCGAGGACTGTTGCACATTTCCGAAATCTCCTCTTCTTGGATAAGAAACATCCGCGATTTCGTGCGCGAAGGACAAAAAGCAGTATTAAAAGTTCTACGCGTAGACTTGGAAAAAGGCCACATAGACTTATCCCTCAGACGCGTCACCAAAAGAGCAAAAATCGAAAAAATACGTTCGTGGAAACAAGACAGAAAAGCCGAAACCCTGCTTCGCAACGTCGCAGAAAAACTCGGTTTACCCAATGAAGAAGTTTACGCGAAAGCAGGAGCACTCATAGAAGAAAAGTACGGATTATACGAAGGCTTCGAAAAAGCAGTAAAAGAAGGCCCCAAAGCCTTAACAAAAATAGGCGTACCTGAAAACCTCGCAAAGGCATTCGCTGAAGTTGCAGAAGAACGAATTCGCGTGAAAATGGTGAAGGTTAAAGGCACACTTGAAGTCCGTTGCATGAAGTCTAACGGAGTTAAAATAATCAAAGATTCGTTCCTTAACGCCAAAAAAGCAGAAAAAACAAAAGATGCAGAGATACGCTTTTACGTAATCGCTGCCCCAAAATACAGCGTTGAAGTATTGGCGGAAAACTACAAACTCGCAGAGGAAGTTCTGCAGAAAGTCTCCCAAAGTGTTGTGTCAAACGTCGTCAAGGCTGGCGGTCAAGGCACTTTTAGAAGGGAAAAATAGTGGTTTGGCTCTTAAGGAAGTGTGAGAAGTGTGGACGATATACTTTGAAGAAGGATGGATGCCCCTACTGCGGCGGCATCGTTCGAATACCTCATCCACCAAAATTTTCTCCTGCCGATAAATACCTCAAATATAGGATGGCTATGAAAAAGGAGCAGTTGACGAAGTGAAAGACACTTACATTAAAGAACTCACGCAAATCGAACCCAACAGTCCCATTCTGATCGAAGGGCTTCCAGGCTTAGGGCTTGTCGGTAAAATCGCGATACGCTATCTGATTAAAAAGTTAAACGCTGAAAAGTTTGCCTATCTCTACTCTCCACATTTTCCCTATTTCGTACTCGTGAACAAAAAAGGGAACGTTCGCCTTCTGCGAGGATCATTTCATTTTTGGAAAAACAAGGAAGGAGCAAACGATTTAATCCTCTTTACTGGCGATAGCCAGTCACAAACCATTGAGGGACAATACGAAATTGCTGGTCGGATGCTTGATTTCGCTCAGAAACATGATGTAAAAACAATTGTAACAATCGGCGGTTATCGTATGGAGGCAAAGGACAAACCCAAAGTCTTCGCAGCCGCCACAGCCCAAGACCTTCTAGATAAGGCGCTGCAAGCAGGCGCAGCTGTGAGTAACTCGGGAAGCCCCATAGTTGGCACTGCAGGATTAATACTCGGACTGGCACGGTTTAAGAAAATTAATGCGCTTTGCCTTTTGGGAGAAACCCGTGGCTATCTGCCTGATCCTTTGGCTGCAAGAAGCGTTTTAGAAGTGTTGAAAGCCACATTCAATTTTGATGTGGATTTGGCTGGGTTGAACGAAGAAATTGCCAAGGCGGAAACAATGGTGACGCGTTTACAGAAAATTGAAGAAAAAATGGCTCTGCAAGCTGAGCAAACACGCAAAGAAGAAGACAAGAAAACCACTTACATCTCTTAAACAGAAAAGAAGCCTTTCTTCTGTTGTGCTCGGCGAAACTTATACCCCCTCTATATATAGATTCAACTATTGTTTGACTTAGACAGATGGGCTTGTGACTAGTTGCTCGGAAAAGACTACCCCTTCCCTTATATAAAGACTGAAACATAGCGTGAACTTTGGCGCGGCAGGTTTTTGGTGTTGAAAAGCGGCAAACAGATAGACCCCCTACTGGTTTCTGCAATGATTGGCTATTAAGCTCCAAATATGAAGAGACAAGCAGAGGCGTTAAAGCTTCAACTCTGGTTACGTCACCTCCTTTACGCGTGAGTTGAAGAATGCTTATCAAGTCCTTTTTCGCTCCGCTTCCGCTGCGAGTCTAAAAAGCCATCAGGACTATTTGAACCTCAACGAAATTCACAAATTCAGAAACCGACTTAATTCACGCCTCTCATGCAGTAATTTTGTTATTTGCAAAAAGAGAGTCCGATAACGCTTGCTGAACGTTTGTTACGGGTTGCCGGAAACTACTGCGATTATAACATTTATATTGTCAAAATCAGTCATAGACCATGTGCGCGTGACTTAGGGGGAGATGTGAATGACACAGCTACTATTATCTTCTGCGGTAAAAGGATACGTGTTCGCGTGCACTGGAGCGTCTCAAAAGGAATGTTTTGACCGTAAACTTTTTGGAACTAGCAAGTTATACGGCGCTGCTGCAATAAGGGTAAAGAAAAGAGATTTCCTATTTTTGCTAAATCCGGACTCTGATTTTCTATATGGCGTTTTCAAAGCAGTGACAGACAGGGGATTTAACATCATCCCAAAAGCATGGAAAGGCATATATCCCTATCAAGTTGAAGTTGAGCCTTTAGGTAATCCTCAAACCATAGAGAACGCGAAAAACATATTTGTTGAGGAAAGGAGTAGACATGCAAACCAATAGAAACTTTCATCTCTTTATTAGTCCTACACACTTTAAAAAGTGTCACGAACAAGGATTGTTTGGCGTTAGCGAGGTAAAAATGAATGAATTGGCTAACGTTCACAAAGGAGATATAGTCTTCTTTTATACCACGGAAAAGATTGGTTCTCGAACAGTAGGTCAAATTTATGGTCCATATGAAATCACAAGTGAATTATTTTATAATGACGAAGTAGTTTGGGAACACATAGAAAAAGACCCTACAAAAGATAAGTATCCATTCCGAATAAAATTGAAATTGCTAAAAGAACATATTTGCACTACGCCCATATCTGTACAGAAATTATGGGACTTGAAGGAAGAAGATAAGATTAAAACGATCATGGACAGTTCAGCACTTATTAATAAAGCAGTGTGTAATCTTTTACCTGGAGAAGGAACGCTTCTTTTGCAATCACTAATCCAGGCAAATCAGTTTCCAAGAGAAGAAGAACCATCTTACCCGGGTCATGAACTTAAAGAAAATGGAATAAATCTGTTTAAGTTCAGAGGGATAAATATTAAGAAGTTTAAGATGGAATCATATCTTGAATCATATCTTTTAAAAAATCCTTCAAAACTGCATGAACTAAGCGGATTTCCTGCTGAAAATACCGATAACTATCAAACGGATATTTTGAACCAAGTAAGGACCTACGTAGCTGGAGGAGCGATTGACATTGTTTGTCTCTATAAAAAGAGGATAATTGGCATACCGTTAATCCTTAGTACAGCTGTCTTCGAGTTAAAAGCAAATGTTTTGAAAAAAGAAAATGTAGATCAATTAATTGAATATATCGAATGGGCAAGCAGACTAATTCCAGGCTCTAACTTAGATATGATTAATGGTGTGCTTGTCGGATGTGAATTTGGGGGCAGAGATAAAAACAGAAAAGAAGATTTGTTAAATCGCATTAAAGAGGTCGGAAAAACATATAGAATAAAGGCTTATCAGTATATTATTGATGATGTAAAAAAGACGGTGGTTTTTGAAAAGGTAAATGAATAGGAGATAGTCTTATGTTAGACAGAAAAGTTGTAGAAAAATTCCTCCTCGAAGAAATAAAGGACGCTGGGATAGGCGTTCCTAAAAGGATTAACAAAAGAGAATTGGTCGAGGCATTTTGTCGATTCATGGAAGAGGATTACTATGAATGGTTGAAAGACAACTTCAAATCTTTTTTTAATCATGGAAATCCTGATTGGGATTGGATTAAGAAATACTCGCAAAAAATGACTGATAAGATTCACTGAAAGGAGTAATACAAGATTATTCTGGAGATTAATTGAAAAATCCAATCCCAGCGAAAATTATGAACAAACAGGGTTTTCATAAGAAAAAATTGGGAAAGACGAAGATTAAACCTTAACTGTTAAGAAACCGACGAGGAAAGGAAGAGTTATCATTGAAGCTGACACGGACGGCAGTTATGTTATGAGTCAAACTCAAGTCGAAGAAAGCGGCAAGGTAAAGATGTTTGACAAGTTTATCGATGATCTAAGGGTACTCATAAAATCGTCGTAAGAAGTAGCGGCTACTCTTATTCGACGTTATCGATTAACTGCAAAATTTTTGGCTACCAGATGAGTTTTTCTGATTAAAATTTGATCCCCAATCACAAATAGAATCCACGGTTGCTAATTACGTGTTCTCACGGAAGACTTGCCTGACATAATGCGCGCTACAAACTCCGATATAGCCACCATCATCTTACACTGAAAAGAAATCTTTCCCAATTATCTCCGCGATTTTCTCGGCTGCGTTTCCGTCTCCAAAAGGAGACTTGTCAGGCAGCTCTTTTCGTCTCGTTAAGGCTGTTTCTATAGCCGCTAAAATTTCGTGCTTGCCAGTTCCGACAACTTTGGCGAATCCAGCTTCAACTGCTTCCGGTCTTTCTGTTGAGAGGCGAATCACTAATACAGGTTTCCTAATGCCAGGGGCGGTAGCTTCTTCCTGAATCCCGCCGGAATCCGTTATTATCAACTCGCTTCTTTTCATAAGCACCAGAAAGTCCAAATAACCGAGAGGTGGCAGAATCTGAACATTTCCGCGTTTGCTGATTTGCGCGTACATCTTATTCTCGCGTAACCTCTTTTTGGTGCGCGGATGCATCGGGTAAACAACTGGCACAGGCGATTCTGCAAAAGCATCCATAAAATTCTTAAGAACCGCCAAGTCATCCACGTTTTCCGCTCTGTGAGCTGTGGCTAAAGCAAACTTCTTAAAACGGATTTTTTCCAGTACTTTAGACTTTTTCTCTGCTATTGGCAAATGTTGAAGAACAGCGTCTATAATGGTGTTTCCAGTCACGTAAATTTTGCCCCAAACGCTCTCTCTTTTCAAATTTGCTTGCGCTCTTACAGTTGGGGCGAACAAGTATTCTGATATATGATCCGTTAGGCGTCTGTTATGTTCTTCTGGCATGCGCAGATCAAAACTTCTCAAACCAGCCTCCACATGGCCCGTGGGTATTCCTCGTTTATTCGCTGCTAACGCTACTGCCAGTACACCGTTTGTGTCGCCTTCAACTAAAACGAGGGCAGGCGCAGTTTTCTTCAGCAATTCATCCATGTGCATCATTATCCGCGCTGTCTGTGTGCCAGGCGAATACGCGTTAATTTTGAAAGTGTAGTTTGGCGGTGGAAGTTCAAGGTCTTCTATGAACTGTTGCGCCATATTGTAGTCGTAGTGCTGACCGCAATTAACAAACTTCAGTGGGATTCTGTTTTTCTGCAACACTCTTACAATAGGCGCCATCTTTATTATTTCTGGTCTTGTACCAGCGACGACCATTACTGCCTTCATTATTTCCTTGTACTTGCCTTTTCTCATGTTTTCTTTAGGCACCCTTCTCTAGGCTCATAGATTGTGCCTTCGCGCAATAACTGTCCGATCATGCGTTCTGTTTCGGCTCTTGGAATTTCATGCTTTGACTCTAACTCGCTTACGAGTGCTGCCTTTTCAACTATGCCTGTTTCTTTTTCCATCGCAATCAACACTGAAATAATTACCTGCAGCTTATCTCTGACGCTCTTGGGTTTTCCAGTCATTATAAGGTCTATGTCCATTTTGTATGAGGATACGTCTATTCCAACCTCTCCCAAAGACCTGTTCATAATCGCTATAGCTGCTTCCGCGTCCTCAGCTGAAACTTCTTTTCTCAGCGCTACGCGGGCTCTTGCTTCAGCTATGCGAACGAGTGACTCCAGCTGACGTGCAGTTATTGCCACAGGCGACCCTTCCGCTTCACTTGCTGAACGCATCGCCAAATAGAAATCACCAAGACGTTTCACCGCGGCATTGCTTAGCACCGGTCTAATTGCTTTAGCATAGCTCACATATTTCCGCAGTAAGTCCGCCTCTATTTGCGCTTCTACGGGACTCGCTCCTTTTCTGTGAATTTCAAGGATGTGCTCTAACATTTTTGCATCAGCCTCTCTGTTCGGCACATCTCTTAACACGAAAATCAGATCGAATCGAGATAAAATTGTCACTGGCAGAGATATGTTCTCAGCCACGGTTCGATGCGGTTCATATCTGCCTAAGGCAGGGTTGGCTGCTGCAAGTATCGCGGTTCGGGCGTTTAACGTGGCGACGATGCCACCTTTTGCGACTGAAACGGTGTGTTGTTCCATGGCTTCGTGTATTGCAACTCGGTCCTCTGGGCGCATTTTGTCCATTTCGTCTATGCACGCTATTCCCTTGTCAGCTAACACCAATGCGCCAGCCTCCAAGCTCATGCTGCCTCCTTTCTCGCGTATTACAGCCGCGGTTAAACCTGCGGCGGTTGTTCCACGTCCTGACGTATACAAACCACGCGGCGCTATTCTCGCCACATATTGCAAAAGTTGCGATTTTGCTGTACCTGGGTCACCGATCAAAAGGGCGTTCATTTCCCCTCTTATAGTGATGTCGGGGAGGCTTTTTGATACACCTCCAAAGAGAAGATACATGATAGATTCCTTAATATGCTCATAACCGTAGATTGAAGGCGCTATCGAATTCATTATTTTCCTATGAACCCACGGATCTTTTGCAAGTGCAAGGATTTTCTCTTCCTCTTCGGGTGAGGGGGGTGATGTCTCTGGCTCTTTGCCCAAGACTTCGATCGAATTGGCGTCTAAATGCAAAATGAAAGTCCTTAGTTTCCCGATTCCAGGGCGTGAGGGCGCGAACGCACGGACTATTCCAACTATCGAAACGTGATCGCCAGGTCTGGCAAGATCAACTATTTCACTTCCAACGAGCTTGACGTTCAACGTGCGCGGAAGCTGACCTGGCGGCAGGTCTTCAGGCTTTTCTTGAAGGCGAAGGTCTTGCGAATCTATGAACGAGGACTCTTCTTGAACGAACTCGAAGGGTCCTTTTTGTCTGCAAGTGGGGTCGCTACACTCAAAAGGAGCCCTTAAGAAGGGGCCTGTTTGATCCACATTCGTTATTGTCCCACAACGTTTGCATTTGAACGAAGCGCTCATAACCATGGGGCGAACTGGCGTGGCTCGGACTACGATAGCCTCGATCATAACTAGTTTTCCAAGCTGTTTTGAGCCGAGTTTTCGTAGTTGCTCTTTTCCTAAGAGCTGCACAATTCTAACGGTTACTTTGTCTATTTTTTGGGCATATTCCGAATCTTCGATTCCAAGCTGTTCATATGCCGCGTTGTTGGCGTGCTGTAAAAAGGCGTCTGGTTTTTCCATCAGTCTCTCTGCAAGCCTTTGGTCAAATGCGAAGAGTTCCTCAAAATCGATAGTGATTGATTCTCTTCCCGCTATGGCCATCTGCGAGATTCTCTGGCGGTACTTCCCTTTTTTGAAGAACTCGAGAAAACTTTTTTGCGGGTCTACTGTTTCTAACTCTTTGGTCATTCTGCTCCATTCTCTCCTTCAAGATCTAGTATCTGCGCTTTCCACTCGCTGATTATCTTGCTGAGCTGTTCGTAAATTAATCTCTCCTCACTTGTAAATTTTTTTAGAATATGTGCGGTTTGGGCTGGACCTGAAGATAGTGCAACAATTTTTTTTAATCTGGAATTCACGATGTCCCAAGCTAAGTGCTTAGCTTTATCGTATTCTTGCACTTTCTCAGGGTGTTTCGTTATTTCCTCTTTTATGTTTGCGAGGTACCGGCGAAGTTTAGGATAGAAGTCTTCTGTGAGTTCCGATATTTGCCCCGCTATTTGGACTCGTTCTTTCCATTGAATCTTGTAAAGTTTGGTCGCGTCTAAATAGTCATCTTCACGGAAATGGGCAATTCCTGATTCTGCAAGTTTTTGTGCTATCCAGTAATGAACTTCATATTCGTTTCCTTCCTCGAAAGGGCCTGCGGATAATCCGGCAATTTGGATCTCAGGATAATTTCTGTTGGCGACAATTGTTACAAGTAAATTTTCGAAACAAAAATCTAGGTTCTTGATCTTCATGGGCATCTCCTTTTTTCTCCCCTTCGGCTCTTCAGTTCTAATTTATGCAGTGAGACAGGATATAAAAAGAGCAGTTTAAAGATTTAGATTAAACAATTTGAGAATTTAGGGAAATTGAAAGTGGGATGAACACTTGCTATGGCCAAAGGCCTAGTGTCCTTATTGCTTGGGCAACTCTTCCCACTCCAAGCATCAACGCCGCTGTTCTCATGTCGCTTTCTTCTCTGTTTGATAACTTATGCACATCATAGAACGCCTTGGTTATTTTGTTTTCTAGCTTTTTGTTAACTTCTTCTAGTGTCCAGTGTTCCCTTGTCAAGTTTTGAACCCACTCGAAATAGCTTACTGTTACTCCTCCAGAGTTAGCTAGAATGTCTGGGATTAGGCATGTTCCTCGTTCATAAAGCACCTTGTCTGCTTCTGGGGTTGTGGGTCCGTTTGCGCCTTCCAAAGCCTTAGAATTGTGGTGGTTTCTTTGAGGTGTACCATTTTATAATTGCTGTTATTGCCTTGTTGGAGTAGCCTACATCCTTAAGAGCGTTCTTCAAGTCGTCCACTGTCTCAATATTCACTGGTGACACCTAAACACAGTTATCTTAAATCCATATTTATCTTTTCATTCCGAAATCGGAATATGTCAGAAACCTCACCTAAACGCTCGCAAAATAGGAGTTAATGTTGATCGAGTTAAACCTGTCTTGTAGCAAAACGTTCTTTACAAAATTAGAATCTTTACTCGTACACTTACACTGAGGTCAGGATACCGTATGGGCGAGGCTACGACTAAACCGTGCCAAGCCTAGAAAGCCTGAACAAACATAAAACCGCGTGCCTATTTTTGTAGTTCGTCGTACAGATATCCCTATATTGCTCGTTGAAGTTTTGTTCACAACAGAAGGGTTGCATAACGCCTTAAAGGAAGCAGATTCGACAAATGCTGGTTCAGAAGCAAGTTGTGAAAGCTTTAATGAAGCCTGAAGCTTATGACGAAGAGCCCGGTCAAATTGAACTAGTCCAGACCCACATATCCTTCGTCTTTCTAACCAGCAACTTTGCCTACAAGGTGAAGAAGGCTGTAGACCTCGGATTTCTAGACTTCACAACCCTCGAAAAGAGACGTTTTTTCTGCGAGAAGGAGTTGGAGCTTAATAGGCGACTGTGCAAAGACATGTACCTCGAGGTTGTTCCCATCAACAGATCAAATGCTATTAAGATAAAAGGCGCGGGAGAAACGGTTGAGTATGCCGTGAAGATGAAGAGAATATCCGAAGAGAAAATGCTGAGCAAGCTTTTTGAGGAGAACAAAGTGGATGACAGGCTTGTTGACAGAATAGCAAAGATCATCGCGGATTTTCATTCAAAGGCGGAAACAAACAGGCGAATAAGCGAGTTTGGCTCCTTGGCGATAATAGAAACCAATTGGAAGGAGAATTTCGAGCAAACTGAGGAGTACGTTGGCAAAACAATATCCATGAAGGATTTCAAGCTGATCCATGAAAGGGTTGAAGACTTCATGAAGGAAAACGTGTCCCTTTTTGAAAAGCGGATGGCGGAAGGTCGGGTTAGAGACTGCCACGGTGACATCCATTCTGGTAACATTTTTGTTACAGACGGGATTTACATTTTTGACGCGATAGAATTCAACGAGAGATTTAGGTATTCTGACGTTGCTGCTGACATGGCTTTTCTAGCCATGGACCTAGACTTCAGAGAACGAACCGCCCTGTCTAACTTCTTTGTTGAAAGGTATGTTGAATATTCTGGAGACCAAGAGTTAATGAGGTTTCTTCCTTTCTACAAATGCTACCGAGCCTACGTGCGAGGAAAAGTTGTCAGTTTCAAACTCAAAGACCCCAACGTAGGTAGAGAGGAAAAGGCTGCAGCAAAGAAAGAAGCAAAAACATACTTCAAACTAGCCTCCACCTACGCGAAATTCTTTAACTAAGGAAAAGTTCACTTAGGGTCGAAATTGATCAGCTACATATTCTGGGATTTTAACTGTTCCCATGAGGATTGGCTTTTGGTGGCAGTCGCTTCCTCCAGTCATGATTAATCCATGTTCTTTTGCAAACTTTATGTAATGATTCGATGTTTGGGCGTCGTTTCTAGAGTGCCAACACTCTACGCCATCAATACATCCCAACATTGAATCTTCTATTATCTCTGTCTGTTCTTGCAATGATTTGGTCAGCGTTACTAGTGAGGTTCCATGAGGATCGTTCGGATGAGCCAACACTATTATTCCTCCAGCATTTTTCACCAGCCTAGACGCCTCTTCAATATAAAGAGGATACTTGGGAACATTACACCTCACGAGATACTTGTCAAAAGCCTCCTGTCTATTTCTAACAATTCCCTTCCTCACCAAATAATCTGCAATGTGAGGCCTCCCAAGTACTCCGTCAACTGAAGCCTGAATTCCATCAAAATCGTTCTTCGTTAATTTCTCAATTCCTTCTTTTTCAAATTCCGCATTAAGATTGCGTAGAATCTTTGATGCTCTTTCCTCTCGATAATTTGCCATCTGCTGAAGTTTGTCCCTTAACTCCTTATTCTTTGCGTCAAATTGGTAACCCAAGAAATCTAATGATATTGATTTGCCCTCGTGATATCTGGGGTGCGAGAAGGTTACGTTCAATTCAACGCCAGAAACATAGCGGATTCCAGCTTTCCCAGCCAAATCCATGGCAATCTCCTGGCAGTCAATCGAATCGTGATCTGTAATCGACATGAACCCAATGTTTCTAATCTTAGCTTCCTTAACAATTTCTTTAACAGTCAAAGCGCCGTCAGAATGTTTCGAATGAATATGTAGATCTATTATCATGATGAAATTGTGTCCAGTTACCTTTTTTCCATCCCGATCACGTACCAATCCTCGGGAGGATCATGCTCCGTATCCACCGTTAAATGCACAATTCTGAGTTGCGGATACATCTTTTTCAAATCGTCCAGATCAACAGGCTCAAACCTCTTCTTATTGTTAAGATACGCTTCCCTAGTCAGGGCATTTGACTCATAGTTCTCTTTAGTTCTTCTCAGAATCCTTGCAATGGACGCTTCTTCAGAGCAGTGGGTTTCAAGTATCACAAAAGTCATGCCGTGCTTTGCTGCAATTTCAGCTGCACGCCTTCGCAGTTCTTGAGTGACAAAAGTAGCATCTAAGATTACGCCTTTTCTACTCTTCCGAACAAGATTTTCTGCGCGACGGAACATTTCATAATAGACAGACAACCGTTTGCTCATATTCCCTGCAACTTTCACGTCAAACACATCTTCATTCTTGAGAACTTCCAATCGAATTAAATCGCTCCGAAGGATGGGATACCCCTTGATCTTTGAGGTTTCCTCTGAGGTCTCCGTTTTCCAAGTTCCTGGGAGCCCGCATGTAATCAGTAGAGTCCCGGACCCTAACTCAGTTTTAACAAACTCGGCAAAAGGGGTCCTCAATTGCACACCTCTCACAATGAGGTTCAGGCAAGGCATAATTAAACCTTTTCGGCAAGAAAAACTGTGTGTGAGGCTATTGGTGGGCATACACACGCAGTTACACTGGTGACTAGTGCGTGCCATAACGAACTGAATTTTAGGTTTTGTTTTTGATTGGTAAATGTTTTGTTACAAGGTTAAAGCAAAACTAAATAGTAGGTCAGCCTTTTTTCTAAAAGAAGAGGAAAAGAAATGGAAGAATTTCAAGTTAAAGACAGGTCTCTAGCGCCACAGGGTCGTTTACAAATCGAATGGGCCTCAGCCCACATGCCCGTTTTGAACCAAATCAAGAGCAGATTCAGCAAGGAACAACCATTCAAAGATTTAATGCTAGGAGCATGCCTGCACGTAACAAAAGAAACTGCTGTCCTAGTAGATACACTAATGGCGGGAGGCGCCCAAGTTGCCTTATGCGGTTCCAACCCGCTCTCCACACAGGATGACGTAGCCGCGGCGCTGGCGGAAAAAGGCGCGCACGTTTTTGCACAGCGAGGACAAACAACTGAAGAATATTACTGGTGCATCGACAAAGTTTTGGACTGCAAACCAGTGATAACCCTTGATGACGGCGCTGACCTCGTCGGCACACTGCACAGCAAGCGGACAGAAGCGTTAAAGAACGTCAAAGGCGGAACCGAAGAAACAACCACAGGCGTGCTACGGCTACGTGCAATGGAAAAGACGGGAAGCCTAAAATACCCCATAATAGCCGTAAACGACGCTTACACAAAATACTTGTTTGACAACCGTTACGGAACGGGCCAAAGCACAATCGACGGAATTCTAAGAGCCACAACCGTTCTTGTGGCAGGCAAAACCTTTGTAGTTTGCGGATACGGATGGTGCTCAAGAGGCATAGCCATGCGAGCCCAAGGAATGGGCGCAAACGTGATAGTAACCGAAGTAAACCCTCTCAGAGCGTTAGAAGCAGCAATGAACGGCTTGCGCGTCATGCCAATAGCTGAAGCGGCAGCCATAGGCGACATATTCGTAACCGCCACAGGCGACATCAACATCATAAGAAAAGAGCACATGCAAAAAATGAAAAACGGCGCCATAATCGCCAACAGCGGCCACTTCAACGTGGAAATAAGCCTAAAAGATTTAGAAGACCTGTCAACAGCGAAAAAAACAATGAGACCCAACCTAGAAGAGTACACTCT
>Ga0209636_10000087_pt1 | contig 70074 bp, 63 predicted proteins | sample DeeMarSWOR152_54_FD_187464 | JGI IMG/M metagenome (GOLD analysis project Ga0209636, IMG submission 187464) | Marine sediment microbial communities from White Oak River estuary, North Carolina - WOR-1-52-54 (SPAdes) (version 2) | ecosystem: Environmental > Aquatic > Marine > Intertidal zone >...
AAAACGAGGTATTGTTGGGCAATTTCATAAAGTTAGCAAAAAATATTTAAACAAATATCTTGATGAGTTTTGCTGGAGATTTAATAACAAAAATAATTATTCTATTTTTGATAGCTTATTAAGTAATATGGTATCATTTGACGGATAAAGAAAAGCCCTGTTGACGCAGGGCTTAGAATTTTTAACATTGAAATAGGAGTTACTCCAATGATAGATAGTAAAACAAATTCTAATGAAAGTCAAAATGATTTACAGCCAATAGATATAAGCAAACCACAAGAAGCTATTAGTATAAAGCCAATTAGAATTACGAAACCAGCAGAAACCATTGAAATTATTATACCAAAAGAACCATCATTGATAACAGATGGCTATGATCCTAAACTTTTAACCAAAACATTTAAGGGGATTAAAAAGTAATCAAAGGAAAACGATTAAACTAAAAACTATAGGAATTAAAATTAATCCTAATATAGAGTATTTAATTAAAGAAGCAACTTTTTTATTGCATCTTAAATTTCGCCTTATTCTATTTTGGTAATTTATTGACTCACCTATTTTAATTAACGAAATTGGCTGCTCAATGTAGCTCTGTATTAATAAATTTTTAGGTTCATTGCCTGTTATTGCTTTGTCTCGAGGATAAAATCCTATGAGAATAAGAATACAAGCAATCAAAGCATAAGTTATTATTGTTAATAAAAAAAACATAATAATTTTATAGTCAATGATTGAAATAACATTAGATTCTTTCGACGCAAATAGATTAATTGTTTTAAATAATGAAACAGAAATAAAAGAAAAAATAAATGCTAATATTAAGATAATTTTTTTATGTAATTTATTCCCATTTTCAATAACACCGACTAAATACTCTTTACAATTTTGAAAAATAAAATCAGCCTTTGACGACAATGAGTCATCATTAGTATGAGCTTTAGTTATTTTAAGCTCTGGCTTAAATTCTTCAATTATCTTTTTCTTAAAGAAATTTTTAAATTTTTTTAACATTGCCCTCTCCAAAATCTAGTTTAAACTACTTTAATGATACGCTACATAAAGCATAAAGGCAACCCATTAACCGTTAATTCCGTTAAATATTAATTCTAACTTATTTGTTTGTAAATGATGGATGATCTTCATCAGAGGATTTATCAGAGCCGATAATCATATATTCGGGATTTTCGGATTTTTCGGGATTTCCCCGTTCCTTTTGCAGATATTCTTTTGCTTCATTTTCGATTTTTTGCCATTCATCTTTTAGAAATTGTTCTGCTTCTTTCGCATTAAACGGATCGAAAGGAAATGAACTGCGGTTCCCTGTTTGGATTGATTGTCTATTTTCACATGGATTTCTCTGCTCTCTATTATTTTGTCTGTTTTCTAATTGTTTTAGGGAAGCGGACAAAGCAGCCAAAAATCCACCCGCTTCTTCCACATTAACCATATTGGAAGGAGGCGAAACGTCCTCTACTTTGGTTGATTCATTATCTTCACATAGATCTTTTATCTTTTTCTTGGGTTTCTTTTTCTTAGGTTTTTTTCTTTTATTTTTTTAAAATTTTTTTCTTGAGGTGAGGTTTCATTCCCTTCAATCTTACGTGCTAATTCGTCCAAATCTGTATATTCATTAAAGGGTCTTTCTTTATTTTTCTCTTCTAGCCACTTCTGTCTTATTTTATCCAGATTTTCCAAAGTTGTTTTACTGAAATTTTCTATATTTTCGCTCCAAATATTTTCATTTACCACATCAAAAAAACGTGGCAATACATTTCTTGTGGGACCACTAGTGTCGTAATCGTTACATGTTATATTTGTTAAGTTGACAAAGTATTCAAATAAAACAGCTATTTCATCTTTGGTAAGCTTAAATCCTCTTTTCTGTTTTATAGAATTTAAGCCCAGAATTACTTCACAAATCATGCCGTAACACTGAAAATAAACCCAATTTTTAAAATTTGGATCAAAATCCATGTTAGAAAGGTTTGGTAAGATTACTGTTTGCATATGGCATTTAAAATTATCACATGATTTTTTAAATTCGATATAAAGCTTAGGGGCAATCTTTTGTCGTTTGCTTAACATAAATGCATTCTTAATTATTATCTGGTGACATATCTGAGCTATGTTAAATTCCGTATTGAAGTATGTTCTATTATATTTGTGTATACAACTTTTTTCTATTTGAGCTTGTGATAGGTCACAGAGTGATGAGCGTATCGTTTCGAGATCACTCCAGATCTCATTTGTCTCCTTCTCAAACTCCGGGACAAATGGGTTTTTGTAAAAACTCTCGATTTTGGCGTTTAATTTTTCAAGATGATTTGATAATTGGTTTAAAAATTCATTCAATGCTTCATCGGTGGATCCAGAAGCATCATTTGAAGGTGAAGAAGTGGCATCGTTAGCTTTTTCATGATTTTCCATTATTTTTACCTTATATAATTTTAACAATTAAATATAATAAAAAATTAAGATAACCTTAAATTGACTATAAACATTTTTACGAGGCTTTGTTACATAAATATGTCATACTCGCGAAAGCGAGTATCCAGTATTTGCAATGTTTTTGACTGGATTCCCGCTTTCGCAGGAATGACAATACATACAAATTTTTGTCATTATAAATCAAGATGTTAAGCATTTATGCGACAACGCCTTTATGAAATAATATGTACACGTAGAAAATTTTTTGATAATTTATCAGCAATTAATTTTGAGGTAAGGTTATGGACCGGGATGATATTTTAAAGAAGCTAAAAGAAGAAAATGTGGCGTATTTACGCCTATGGTTTACCGACATTTTAGGGCATAATAAAAATGTTGAAGTGCCTGCCAGCCAGTTTAATAAAGCTCTCGATGGGCGAATTCTTTTTGATGGTTCTTCGATTGAAGGATTTTCGAGAATCGAAGAATCAGATATGGTTTTGGTTCCTGACTATAGGACTTTTAGAATTTTCCCGTGGGATGAGTGTGGTGGCAAAGTATCTAGATTGATTTGCGATGTTTGTAATCCAAATGGCGAAGAGTTTGCTGGTTGTCCGCGATCTGTATTACGCCGAGTTTGCGAAAAGGCTAAGCAAAAAGGCTATGTTTTAAATGTAGGTCCAGAAGCTGAATTTTTCCTATTCGAACGCGGTAAAAATGGTGAGGCAACAACTCGTACTCATGATGCCGGCAGCTATTTTGACCTGACTCCGATAGATCGCGGTGAAGAGGCGCGTCGCAAAATTGTCCAGGTATTGGAAAGCATCGGATTTGAGGTAGAAGCTGCGCACCATGAAGTTGCCATGGGGCAACATGAAATTGATTTTAAATATAGCGATGCGCTTCTTACTGCTGATAATATTGCTACCTTTCGCTTCGTAGTACGTAAAGTAGCATTGGATTTCGGTTTGCATGCTACTTTTATGCCCAAGCCGATATTTGGAATTAATGGGTCTGGAATGCATACTCACCAAAGCTTATTTACTTTAGATGGTGAAAACGCATTCTATGATCCTAAAGCGAAATACCAGATTTCCGATATTGGTCTACATTATATTGCCGGGTTATTAAAACACGCTAGCTCATTCTGTGCGATTACTAATCCATTGGTAAATTCGTATAAAAGGTTAGTACCTGGTTATGAAGCTCCAACCCATGTTGCATGGTCGCAACGTAATCGTTCGCCGATGATACGCATTCCCGATCGTCGTGGTGATGGTACACGAGCCGAATTACGTACTCCTGACCCGGCTTGTAATCCGTATTTAGCATTTGCTGTTATGTTAGCTTCTGGTTTGGAAGGAATAGAACAGAAATTAGAACCTGCTGCGCCAATTAATAGAAATATTTATGACATGAGTGAAAATGAACGCATAAGCTTAAATATTAAATCGTTGCCTACAAATTTGAGTGAAGCAATTAGTCAATTAGAACAAGATGAATTAATTCATCAAACTTTAGGTGATCATATTTTTAGAAATTATATTCGTGCTAAACGTAAAGAGTGGAATAGATATATTGCTCAGGTACATCAGTGTGAAATCGATTGGTATTTGACCGAATATTGATGATCGGTAGTTAACAAGTTATCATATTCCTAGATTTAAAAAGGTCGAATTTATGCCTGATTATAAAATTGCTGCTTCTATTCTTTCTGCTGATTTTGCCCGATTAGGCGAAGAAGTTAAGAACGTCATTACCGCAGGCGCTGATATGATCCATTTTGATGTAATGGATAATCATTATGTGCCTAATTTAACTTTTGGCCCTTTAGTTTGTAAAGCCTTACGTGATTACGGTATTAAATCACCTATAGACGTACACCTTATGGCTAAGCCGGTTGATAAATTAATCGTTGATTTTGCTGAAGCAGGCGCTAATTATATTAGTTTTCATCCAGAAGCATCAGAGCATATTGATCGCAGTATTCGGTTAATTCATGATAATGGTTGTAAAGCTGGGTTAGCATTTAATCCGGCCACACCGCTTGATTATTTGGATTATGTGATAGAAAAGCTTGATATGGTTTTAATCATGTTGGTTAATCCGGGGTTTGGTGGCCAGAAATTTATTCCCGAAGTATTGCCGAAGATAACAAATGCTCGTGAATTAATAGCGAAACATAATCCAAAGATTCTGCTCGAAGCGGATGGAGGTATTAAAGCAGAAAATGTCAAAAAAGTAGCAACAGCAGGAGCTGATACTTTCGTAGTTGGTTCAGCAATTTTCAAGTCTCATAATTATGCAAAGACCATTGCCGAAATAAAAGAAAACCTTAAAAAATCAAAATAAATTTTTGCTTGCTATATTTTTTAGCAGGTATAGAATACCGACAATTTTTAAATTTTTATGCCTCGGAAAATTCTTTCAATCGGTGATAAGTTAATTTATAAAATAAGAGGAGACAAACATGATCACACGAAAAATTAAGCCTAAAACTCCAGTTCCTAGTGATATTGAAATTGCGCAATCGGTAGAGCCAGTACTGATTGATAAAGTTGCCGCAGAAATTGGTATTTTGTCTGAAGAATTAGATTTATACGGCACAGATAAAGCAAAGGTTCATCTTTCTGTGCGTGATCGACTTAAAGACGTTCCTAATGGAAAATATATTGACGTAACCGCTATTACTCCGACTCCGTTAGGTGAAGGAAAAACAACTACTACTGTGGGATTGAGCCAAGCTCTCGGGGCTTATTTAAATAAAAAAGTAATGACTTGCATTCGCCAACCAAGTTTAGGACCTACCTTTGGTATTAAAGGTGGAGCTGCAGGTGGCGGATATAGCCAAATTATTCCTATGGAGGAATTCAACTTGCACTTAACCGGTGATATGCATGCTGTTACCGCTACCAATGATTTGTTAGCAGCTGCTATAGATACTCGCATGTTGCATGAAAGCAATCAATCTGACGAAAAACTGTTTAATCACCTTTGTCCTCCAGCTAAAGATGGTAGTCGCAAATTTTCTAAGGTTATGTTAAGAAGGCTTGAGAAATTAGGCATTAACAAAACCGATCCTAATGAATTGACTGATGAAGAACGTTCTTGTTTTGTGCGTTTAAATATCGATCCTGATAGTATTACATGGCGTCGTGTAATAGATGTTAACGATCGGCATTTGCGTGGTATTACCATCGGTGAAGGACCAAAAGAAAATCATCCTCGCAAAACAGGTTATGATATCACTCCTGCCAGTGAAGTTATGGCCATTTTAGCTTTAACGACCGATCTGAAAGATATGCGTGAACGTCTGGGACGTATAGTAATTGGTACTAACAAAGCAGGCGAACCGATAACTGCTGATGATTTGGGTGTTGGGGGTGCGCTAACCGTTTTGATGAAAGATGCTATTAAGCCGAATTTGATGCAGACTCTTGAAGGTACGCCGGCATTTGTTCATGCAGGCCCATTTGCTAATATTGCTCACGGTAATTCTTCAATTATCGCTGATCAGATAGCTCTTAAATTAGTAGGTCCTGATGGCTATGTAATAACTGAATCAGGTTTTGGTGCTGATATCGGTATGGAAAAATTTTTCGATATTAAGTGCCGTTATAGCAACTTAGTACCAAATGCTGTAGTGCTAGTTGCAACTATTCGAGCGTTAAAGATGCATGGTGGTGGTCCAAAAGTTGTAGCAGGGCAACCACTTGCTCCAGAATACACACAGGAAAACCTGGAGTTGCTAGAGAAAGGCTGTTGCAATATGGTAAAGCATATTAAGAATGCAACTGGTTTTGGTGTTCCTGTAGTGGTTGCTGTTAATCGCTTTACTTCAGATACTGATGCTGAAATCGAACTAGTGCGTAAAATAGCTAAGGAGGCTGGTGCTGAAGATGCAGTGATGTCGAATCATTGGGCTGAGGGTGGAGCTGGTGCAGTAGAACTTGCCAAAGTTATGATCGAAGCTTGTGAAAAACCTAGTAATTTTAAATATCTTTATCCTTTGGATATGAGCATCAAAGAGAAAATTGAAACTATAGCGAAAAAACTATATGGAGCAGAAGGTGTCGAATATTCACCGAAAGCAGAACAGCAGATTAAACTCTATACTGATGTTGGGTTTGATAAACTGCCTATTTGCATGGCAAAAACTCATTTAAGCCTTAGCCATGATCCGACTTTAAAAGGTGAACCAAAAGGGTTTACTGTTCCTGTTAGAGAGATTAGGGCTAGTGTTGGAGCTGGATTCTTGTATCCATTGTTAGGTGAGATGATGACCATGCCGGGATTGCCAACGAGACCTGCTTTTTACGATGTAGATCTGAATCTCGAGACAAATAAAATTGAGGGATTATTCTAATGACATTAAAACATACAGTGCTTCATCAAAAGCACCTTGAAGCAGGTGCTAAAATGGGCGAATTTGCAGGCTGGGAGATGCCACTTTATTATGGCTCACAGATAGCAGAGCATAATAAAGTGCGTCAGGATGCCGGCATGTTTGATGTTTCTCATATGAATGTTGCTGAAGTAAAAGGCAAGGAGGCGCGGAATTATTTACATTATTTAATAGCTAATGATGTGGATAAACTTAAAGAATTTGGAAGAGCTTTATATAGCTGCATGTTAAATAAGCAGGGTGGAGTAATTGATGATCTGATAGTCTATAGGTTTGATGAACAGAATTATCGTGTGGTAACTAATGCTGCGACTCATGATAAAGATTTAGCTTGGCTTAAAAAGCAAGCAGGTAACTTCGATGTTGAAATTATAGAACGTCCAGATTTCGCTATGATAGCGATTCAGGGTCCTAACTCTATTATTAAGACTCAATCTGTACTCACGGAGGAGCAACGCAAAGCAACCGAAGATTTAAAGGTGTTTCAGGGCGCATTAGTAAATGATTGGTTAATCGCCCGCACTGGTTACACTGGCGAAGATGGTTATGAAATTATTTTGCCTGGAAATGCAGCACCGGAATTTTGGCAGGCTTTGTTAAAAGCTGGAGTCGCTCCGTGTGGCTTGGTTGCACGTGATTCTCTGAGATTAGAAGCAGGCTTGAGTTTGTATGGCTCTGATATGGATGAAACTACCACACCGCTTGAATCAAATCTTGAATGGACTGTAGCTTGGCAGCCCGAAGATCGAGATTTTGTAGGCCGCAAGGCTTTGGAAGATCAAAAACAAGCAGGAGTAAAAAGGAATATATATGGATTAATTTTGGATAAAGGAAAAGGGATTTTACGTAGTCACCAAAAGGTTACATCTGAAAGTTTAGGTCAAGGTGAAATTACCAGTGGTGGATTTTCGCCTACGCTTGGATTTTCCGTAGCTTTAGCAAGATTGCCTATCGAAACCCATATTGGTGATAATTTTTTCGTTACAATACACGGAAAACAAGTATCGGCGAAAGTTGTTAAACCACCTTTTGTGCGAAAAGGTAAAAAAGTATTTGAGGAGAAATAGTTATGAGCAATATACCTGAAGATTTGCATTATTCTGGCACTCATGAATGGGTGCGTTTAGAAGGTGATACCGCTACTCTTGGTATTACCGATCATGCTCAGGAGTCAATGGGTGACATGGTTTACGTTGATTTACCTGAAGTAGGTAAAAAGATAGAAGTCAAGGGCGAATGCGGAGTTTTGGAATCGGTAAAATCTGCTTCAGATATTTATTCGCCTGTTGCTGGAGAGATAACAGCAGTCAATGAGAAATTAACTGATACTCCAGATTTAGTGAATAAAGATCCCTATGGAGAAGGCTGGATAGTACGTTTACGTCTTGAAAATGTTGATGCGGTGAAAGAATTAATGGATGCGGCTGCTTATCGAAAATTTTTAGAGGAAGCAGAATAGTAATTATCGCTATATTTCGTCATACTCAGAAAGCAGGTATCCAGTCAGGGTAGCGATTTATAGCACTTAGATCCCCGCTTTCGCGGGGGTGACATTTCTCAAAGTATATATAAAGTAGAAGGAGAAACCTATGCCTTTTATTCCTCATACAGAAGAAGATATCAAAATGATGTTCGATACCATTGGTATTAATAATATTGATGATTTATTTGATGAAATTCCAAAGCATTTCCATGTTAAAGATTTGCATGGTTTACCAGAGAGCATGAATGAGATGGAAATAAGTCGACTTATGCATAAGTACGCAGCAAAAGACCAAGCAGGGTTGTGTTTTATCGGTGCGGGAGCATATGAGCACTACATTCCAGCGATAGTTTGGGAAATTATAGGACGTGGTGAGTTTATGACTGCTTATACACCTTATCAAGCTGAAGCTAGTCAAGGGACTCTGCAAGCTATTTACGAATATCAAACTATGATGGCCAATCTAATGGGTATGGATGTTTCTAATGCTTCATTATATGACGGGGCTTCAGCTTTGGGCGAAGCCTCATTAATGGCAGTACGTGCTAACCGTAGCTCAAAATCAAAAAAAATTTTAATACCCCAGGCTTTACACCATTCTTGTCGTAAGACTGCAAAAACTATTGCAAGTCCTCAAGGAGTCGAATTTATTGAAATACCTTATGATGCGACAACTGGCTGCATGTCAACTACTGAATTGGAAAAATTTTCTGGACAGGATATTACTGCTGTGGTTATCGCTCAGCCCAATTTCTTTGGTGTTTTGGAAGACGTTGATGCAATAACTGATTGGGCTCATAAGCAAAATGCTTTAATTGTCGCTGTAGTTAATCCAATTGCAATGGCAATATTAAAAGAACCTGGGAAATGGGCAGAAAAAGGAGCTGATATCGCAGTCGGTGATGGACAACCGTTAGGAATGCCATTAGCGTCAGGTGGGCCATTTTTTGGTTTTATGTGTTGTAAACAAGACTATCTCCGTACCATGCCGGGTAGAATCATAGGAAGAACAACTGATTCTGATGGTAACGAAGGTTTTGTATTAAATTTGCAGGCTAGAGAGCAGCATATTCGACGTTCTAAGGCTACTTCTAATATTTGTACTAATCAGGCTTTGATGGCAACTGTCGCAACGATTTACATGAGTTTGATGGGAGCAGAAGGATTGCGTAGGGTCGCAATTAAAAGTCATCTTAATGCATACTCTTTAAAAGAACAATTAACTGCGATTAATGGGGTAGATAATGTATTTGATGCTCCAATATTTGATGAATTTGTTTTGCGTCTTAATAAGCCTGTTGCTAAGGTCTTAGATATGTTGGCCGAACACAATATACAGGGGGGATATAATCTATCAAGCGAATACCCCAAATTAGGTGAATGTATATTAGTTTGTGTTACTGAAACGAAAACAAAAGAGGACTTAAAAGCATATGCGCATGCTCTACAAAAAGTGGAGGTGAGTCATGAGTAAGGTAATTTTTGAAAAATCGAGTGTCGGCCGAAAAACTACATCGGCTCTACCCAGAATAGATAGTGAAAAAGTTCTTATAGCTGATAAATATTTGCGTAAGGATGTGCCTTTATTGCCAGAAGTTTCAGAGCTTGAAGTTATTCGTCATTTCACAAATTTATCGCAACAAAATTTTTCTGTTGATACTAACTTTTATCCTCTTGGTTCATGCACTATGAAATATAATCCTCGCATTTTGCATACCTTGGCATCCTTGCCAGGATTTTTAAAACGCCATCCATATGCTTTAGAACAGCATAGCCAGGGTTTCTTGCAGTGTGTTCATGAGTTACAAGAGATGCTGAAAATAGTGACTGGTATGCCGGGCGTGTCACTTGCTCCTATGGCTGGTGCGCAGGGGGAATTTGCTGGTGTATCGATGATAAGAGCTTATCACTTGTCACGAGGTGACCATGGCCGTACTGAAATTATTGTGCCAGACTCTGCTCATGGTACTAATCCGGCATCAGCAGCTATGAGTGGTCATCAAGTGGTGGAAATTGCTACAAAAGAGGATGGTGACGTTGATCTTGATACATTAAGAGCCGCTGTAAGTTCTCGAACTGCTGGAATTATGCTTACTAATCCTTCTACATTAGGTTTATTTGAGCGTGGCATAGGAGATATTGCTAAAATAATTCATGAAGCAGGTGGTTTACTCTATTACGATGGAGCTAACCTAAACGCTATTTTAGGAAAAGTTCGGCCCAGTGATATGGGTTTTGATGTTGTGCATTTAAATTTGCACAAGACCTTTGGAACACCTCACGGTGGTGGTGGTCCGGGCTGTGGTCCTGTTGCGGCAGTTGAAAAATTGGTTCCGTTTTTGCCGATACCAATGGTTGCAAAAAAAGATAATAGATACGTTCTTATTACTGAAAAAGATTGTCCGCAGAGTATCGGTCCTTTATCAGCGTTTATGGGCAATGCAGGTATCATGTTACGTGCTTTTGTCTATTTGCGTATTTTGGGCGCTTTTGGTTTAAAAAGAGTTGCGGAATTCTCTACTTTAAATTCTAACTATTTGATGAAGCGTTTGCAAAAAGCTGGTTTTGAAATTCCATATGCAAAGCGGCATACTTCACATGAATTTATTGCAACCCTGCGTAAGGAAGCAAAGGAATTACACGTGACTGCTATGGATGTTGCCAAACGTTTGTTAGATTATGGTTTTCATGCTCCAACTACTTATTTTCCATTATTAATTCCGGAATGCTTATTAATCGAACCGACCGAAACTGAGAGCAAACAGGAAATAGATGCTTTTGCAAATATTATGGAAAAGATCTTAAAAGAAGCGCATTCAAATCCGGAAAGTGTTCAAAAAGCTCCGAGCACAAGACCGCTTAAACGGCTTGATAATATAAAAGCAGCAAAACAGTTGGATTTAGTGTGGAAACCGAGTAGTTAAATAAAGTACATAATTTAGTAAATTATCTTTACATTATAACTGCGATATCCTTTTTTTAATGATATTATCTTCTTATGCAAAACCCGTTGTTAGAAAAAATTGCTTTTCCAATATTCAGTAAAGTCAAACCTAAGCATATAGTTCCAGCATTAGAGCAAATACTGTCTCAGAATCGGATTGCCATAAAAAAATTGTTGGCTCAGAAAAAACCATTTACATGGCAGAATCTAATGCAGCCGCTTGAGGAACTAGATGATAGATTACATGTTATGTGGGGCAAGGTTGAGCATTTGCATTATGTAGTAGACTCAAAATCATTGCGTGATGCTTATAATATAAGTTTACCAAAACTTTATTCTTATTTAATTGAAATAGCACAGAATGTGGAATTATATAAAGCAATTAAATCTATTGCGGATAATAAACCACAATACAAAAAGTTAAATATTTCACAGAAAAAAATAATTACTGATATTTTACGTGATTTCAAATTAGCAGGAATTGCTTTAAAACCGAAACCGAAACATCGTTTTGCCAAATTACAAAAAAGTTTGTCTCAATTATCGAATAAATTTTCAGAAAATGTTTTGGATGCAACACAGAGTTGGGCACAACATGTGACAAATAAAAGTGAATTAAAAGGAATTCCAAGTCATGCAATTAAATTAGCGCGAGAATCAGCGAGGCAAAAGAAACTTAATGGCTGGTTATTCACTTTACAACAACCATCATATTTGGCAGTGATGACTTATGCCGATTCATCTCAATTGCGAAAAAGAATATATGAAGCTTACGTCACAAGAGCATCTGACCAGGGGCCTAATGCGAACAAATGGGATAACAGTAAAGTTATGAATGGTATCCTTAAGCATCGTAAAGAGTTAGCGGGTTTGTTAGATTTTAATAATTATGCTGAATATTCGTTAGTTCCTAAAACGGCCAAATACCCAAAGCAGGTTATTGCTTTTTTAAATAAGCTGGCAAAATATACCAAACATAAAGCAGAACAAGAACATCAAGAACTACAACAGTTTGCTAGACAAAAATTCAATGTAAGTAATATACAACCATGGGATATCGCTTATTATAGTGAGAAATTAAAACAACATGAATTTGCATTGTCGGCTGAAGATTTGCGCCCTTATTTTCCTGAACCTCGAGTATTAAGCGGCATGTTTAAACTGGCAGAACGTTTATTTAATATAACTATTAAACAGGTAAATGATGTTGATATTTGGCATCAGGAGGTAAAAGTTTTTGATATTTATGACCAAAATAAAAGTTTAAGGAGCAGATTTTATATAGACCTATATGCTCGCCAGGACAAACAGGGTGGAGCTTGGATGAAAGATTATCAGACGCGAAGACTTTTAGATGATTACGAAATACAAATACCCGTTGCATTTATTATTTGTAATTTTAATAGGCCGTTAGGCAAGGCCCCAGCGTTATTTACTCATAATGATGTCATAACTTTATTCCACGAATTCGGGCATAGTTTGCAGCACATGTTAACGACGATAAATTATGCTGGAGTTTCGGGAATTAATGGCATACCGTGGGATGCGGTAGAGTTACCGAGTCAATTTATGGAAAATTGGTGTTGGCAAAAACCGGTGTTGGATTTAATTGCGAGACATTATAAAACTGGCAAACCTTTACTAAAAAAATTATATGATAAGATGCTTGCTGCGGAGAAATTTCAGTCTGGGTTACAAATGTTAAGGCAATTGGAATTTGCTCTATTCGATTTCCGATTACATTTGGAATTTAACCCCAAACAGAAAAATCAAATACAAAAGATTCTCGACGAAGTACGTCGAAAAAATTCTGTTTTACCGAATGTAAAATATAATAGATTTCAACATAGTTTCACGCATATTTTTTCGGGTGGTTACGCAGCAGGTTATTACAGTTATAAATGGGCCGAGGTATTATCTAGTGATATGTTTGCAAAATTTGAAGAAGATGGACTTTTTAATAAAGCAACATGTAATTCATTTTTACACAATATATTAGAACCCGGTGGTTCAGTTGATCCTATGATATTATTTAAGCGATTTCGCGGCCGGATGCCAAAAATCGATGCGTTATTGAAGCACTATGATATAGTTAGCAAAGGGGTCAAGTCTCATCATACGACATTTAAATAGGTTTTTATTGTTGTGAAATGTCGTAAGATGAGACTTGACCCCTTTGCCTATGATATAGTTGAGTCATGACCAAAGAAGAGATGAAGCGGGCTGCGGCAAAAGCGGCATTATATTATATAGAACCTGACAGCATTGTCGGTGTTGGTACCGGGTCAACGGTGAATTATTTTATTGAAGAGCTATCGGTTATCAAACACAAAATTGAAGCCACTGTGGCTAGTTCTAACGCAACTGAGGAAAAACTCAAATCTCATGGAATATCAGTTTACGATTTAAATTCGGTGTTTCCATTGTCCATATATATCGATGGCGCAGATGAGATTGATCAGCATATGCAAATGATAAAAGGCGGTGGTGGAGCATTAACTCGTGAAAAAATTATTGCAGCTTGTGCTAAGAAATTTATTTGTATAGCAGATCAAAGTAAACGAGTAGATCTATTAGGCAAATTTCCATTACCAATTGAAGTAATTCCTATGGCAAGAAGTTATGTTGCAAGAGAATTAGTTAAGTTAGGTGGTAAACCAGTTTATCGAGAAAACTTTGTAACTGATAATGGTAATGTAATTTTAGATGTGTGGGGATTGAAGATTTTACAACCTAAGGAATTAGAATCGACTCTAAATAATATACCTGGTGTGGTGACCAATGGTTTGTTTGCAATTCGCCGTGCAGATGTTTTATTACTTGGGACAGAAAGTGGTGTGCAGACTATATAAAATTTAGAGTGGCGTAAATATATGGCAAAAAAATCTTTAAAAAATGTTTGGGAACAACGTGTAGCTGGACTAGATTTGAAAGAAGCAACTATCTTTCGTCCCGTTACTCATAAAGATGTTGATTATTTATGTAATAAGTATCCATTTTTGCAAATGGTAAACATAGAAGCAAAGTTTGAGGGCGAAATTACTCCAAAATTTATTACCTCACAAAGTGGCTGGACCATCCATGATTATGGGAATGCAATGAGTGCTTCTCCGGGAGAATTTTTATTTGGAGGCGGCAATTATAAAGCTTTCCTTGAAGAAATATTGAAAGGAGAAATAAAAGAAGAAGAAGGCGGTAAAGGCGGCGTCGGTGGTGTTAATCCTGGAAAAGGTACCATTGTTAAACAGATGTTTGATACCGCAGTCGAAATGGTAAAGTTAGCGATTAAAAAATGGCCCGGTATCGAAATAATAGATGGCACTAATTTAATGAAATGGGCTGCATGGTTAGCAGCTAAAGAAAAGGATTATACTCTAGAAGGTTTTGATCCAGAAGAAGAAGACATAAAAAAATATGAGCGTGTAACTAAACATAAATTAACAGTTCAGCAACTTGGAGAGAAATTACGTTATGACACATAGATATCAGCCTCTCGGATTTTTTCATCAAAAATTAAATTGGCCAATCGAAAAAGTAAAGTTTGGTGATTATAAGATATCTCGTAAAATTGTGACTTTAGTCAAAGATTTACCTCAACATGATGATTTAACTCAGGGAATTCGTAGTATACATAATTATTATTTAGATTTAAGAAAACAAATAATCGAATTCAAAAATAAAAATGTTTGCTATTATTACGAACATACAAATGCTATACAAAAGTGCTTGGACGCCATATATTTATTGGGTAATTGCCAGTTTTTGATTTCGGGATACTGTGATAAGCAGGACAAAATACAGTTAGCGAAAACAAACGGTGATTATTTGCTCGAAGCTTTATGCTTCTATTTTGAGATAATAAGGTTGGAATCTAAAGAAAAAGATTTTAAAATAGTCCAAGAATTGCAGCGAGCAAATTACAGTGCCCAACATAAAATCGGTATATTAAGTTGTAATTTACAGGGATTAGAAAAACTGGCCGAAGTAAATCTTATTTCTGCATTAAAACTGGAACAAAGTGAAAAGCGATTAGTAAACATAATCCAAACGTTAAAATATTTGTATACGAAATCGCATGCTCAGTTTTCATGTAAAAATGAAGTGAAAGAAGAAATTTTGTCGATCATTGATAATAAATATGAAAGATTGCCTGAATCAGTTGGAAGGTACAGAAATGATTTTGAAAAGGGTGTTCAATCAGAATTAAGACATAATATTGCTTGCGTAATGCTTTGAGCAAAAATGGACCCGATCTTAAAGATTTCTTGATAAACAAGGCGTAGTTTGATAATTACCACGTTTGCATAGCTAGTCGGTTTTGTATTTCTGCTTGAATTTCTTGAACGTCATTAAAACAATAATATTTAAATTCATAATGTGAGTCTTCTACCCGAAAAGCCTTCATAAGAGGTATGTGGCTATATCTTTGATCGAGGCCCCATTCTTTCCGAAGTTTATTTTCGCTAAGATTTCTTCCTAAATCAATAGTCCACAATTCTTCGACATTGCTAACGAATAAATTCTCGATAATCTTACCATGTCTTTCATCAAAGCACATACTCTGCCTATCCCTGCCATGTAAAAAATGTAATGTGTGAATGAGCTCGTGTGCAAAACTTATAAATAGTGGTTTGTACGCAAAATTTGATTGTTTACCATAATCTAATGAATCAAGAGGAATCCGTTCATATGCGTTTTTTGGGAAATGGATAATTACTTTTTTATATTTAATATTATTTTTAAATCTTTTATATGACAAGAAAAAACCTGCAGCTGGAGTCCCTGACGATATTTCACTATTTTTCGATGGTTGTAATGCTTTTGTTAATAGAGAAGCTGATGAATTGCCTCCTAAATAATTTTTGAGTTTAATAATTTTTTCTGAGTGTTGCTTCATTTGATTTAATCTAACTATTAATCTCTGTCCGATCGGCCGTGACATAATTTGTACAATTAAAACATAAATTTGAAGTTGTTGATTTGTGGGTAATTCAGATAAATCTAAGCAATGTTTAATAAAAAAATTGAATTGTTCAGACATAAAAGATTCTGGTGTCATTGTATAACCTTTAGGTATAAGCTGCTTATTTATCTCTTTAAAATATAAAAAGGGATACATTATGCGAAGTTCAAAAAGCTGTTTGAGAATTTTATCAAGCTCCAAAAAATCATCGAAGGTAGGATTATTAAAAATGTCGGAAGTTTTTAGTATTTCATTTATTTTTTGATAGATAAGATATTCTAAAGCATCAATTTCCTCAACGATTTCTTGGCCACTTTGAGGCTTTGTTCTAATGGCCATAATCCGTGAAGTAATGTCTGTAAAAAAATTAGCATTTTGTTTCGTAGGTGTGAACATATTATTAATGACAGATTATTAGTTATTGTTCATGTCATCTAACATTTTAGATGATACTGAAATTATTTACATAAATAATTTAGATTATAATTGGTTAAATAGTTGCGAATGCAGAACTATGTTTAAACTCTAGGTTTTTAAAGCGACGAAGAAAATGTCTGAAAAAATTACCGTTTTTATTATAATTATAATAAAATTAGCTCATTGACATGAAGGACCTCAAAAAAACATTTAAGAATTTCCTTGTATTATTCTGCTGCTTATCGACGATTAGCGTGTGTGCAGCTGTTAATAATGGAAACCAAGCCAATAACAAAAAGCAAACAAAAATTAGAAGCATAGCAAAACGAACCAAAACAAAAATAGAAGAACTGCAGCAGCAGGTTTACTCAATTATGTCTTCGTTAACGCCACATCAACGTTCAGCTTTGGAGGAAAGACTTAGACGTGAGGAAATGATTTCAAGAACCGGCTTTGGTGTTACATATTATAAACCGACTTATATGTTGCCATTTTACTATACAGGGTCACCTTATCATTCGGTTTATGAGGATACTATTCCGGCAAATCAGAGATTAAGTCACGCTGAATTTATGGGGCAATTTAGTTTGATGGCACCGCCTTTTTTGCACGGCATAGTTGGTAAATTCAGTACTTTAAATATGGCTTATACGCAAATGTCATACTGGCAAGTTTATGTGAAGTCTGCATATTTTAGAGAAACTAACTATGAAGTGGAGGCTTTTCTTCGGAAAAGAATTATTCCCAATTGGTGGGGTAATCTTGGCATGGATCACCAGTCTAACGGACGAGGTGGAGCATTGGAGCGGAGTTGGAATCGATTGTATGTGGATATAATGTTTTCGAACAGCAATTGGATGGTAAGTATGAGACCGTGGTTACCGGTTTTAACGAACATATCTGGTAGTAATATATATAATCCTGATATAGCTCACTACTTAGGTTATGGAAGAGTTGTTATCGCCTATAAATTAAGAAAATTGAGGGGAAGTACTATTTCTTTAATGATGCGTAATCTTATTTGTAGTGATTTTAAGAGGCCTGCATATAAATTCAGTCTCAGTTTTCCAATTTACTACGCTCTGAAAGGATATATTCAGGTTTTTAGCGGCTATGGTCAAAGTTTAATAGAATATAATCACCGAACTACCAGTGTAGGAATAGGATTAGCTCTTAGCGATTGGATTTAGCAAAATCTTAAACTTTGTTGACAATGTGCTCATATCAGCGTTGATCTTGCAAACAACTTAAAATTTGTGTAAAGTGTTCTCATTTTTAAGTGAGGATATCTTATGGACATTCGCAAAGTAAAAAAACTTATTGAATTAGTTAAAACTACTGACATCTCTGAGTTAGAAATACATGAAGGGGAAGAGTCTGTGAGAATTGCTCACAGTAAAACTCAACCTCAGGTTGAATATCAGCCAGTAGCTCAAGTCAAACTTATAGAGCCTGAGAAAGTTCCAGAGGTTAAAGAAGTTCAAGGGCATGCAGTTAAATCACCAATGGTTGGTACGGTATATCTTACTTCATCACCAGGAAGCAAACCGTTTGTACAAATTGGCCAACGAGTTAATGTCGGTGATACTTTATGTCTCATTGAAGCAATGAAAATGTTTAATCAAGTTGAGGCCGATAAGGCAGGAATTATTAGCGCATGTTTGGTGGAGAATGCTCATCCCGTAGAATATGATCAAACTTTGTTTATTATTGACGAAAAGTAATGTTAAAGAAAGTTCTTATTGCTAATCGTGGAGAAATAGCTTTACGTGTACTTCGTGCTTGTAAAGAATTAGGACTAAAAACCGTTGCCATTTATTCGACAGCTGATCGTAATTTAATGCATGTTCATTTGGCTGATGAAGCTGTTTGTATCGGTTCTCCTAATGCAACGAATAGTTATCTTGATATTCCTTCAGTGATAAGTGCAGCAGAAATAACCAATGCTGATGCAATTCATCCAGGTTATGGTTTTTTAGCTGAGAGCGCAGATTTCGTAGAACAAGTGGAAAATAGTGGTTTTACTTTTATAGGACCGGATCACAAAACTGTACACACAATGGGCAATAAGGTTTCAGCGCTTAAATTCATGAAACAAGCAGGCATCCCCTGTTTACAAGGTTCCAATGGACCACTTGGTGATAATGACAACGAAAATCTTGCTATTGCAAAAAGCATTGGCTACCCAGTTATTATAAAAGCAGCAGGTGGTGGAGGTGGTCGTGGCATGCGTATCGTTGACGATGAGTCTAAATTAACTGAAGTTATAGCTATGACGCGAACCGAAGCCTGTGCTGCATTTGGTAATTCACAAGTTTATATGGAAAAATATTTACAAAATCCTCGTCATATAGAAATACAAGTTTTGGGTGATGGTAAGGGTAATGCAATTTCTCTTGGGGAACGTGATTGCTCTATACAGCGTCGTCATCAAAAGATTTTGGAAGAAACTCCTGCTCATGCTATTAGTGAACAACAACGGCATTCAATAGGCGAACTTTGTGTGGCTGCTTGCACAAAAATGCATTATCGTGGAGCAGGAACTTTCGAGTTTTTGTATGATAATGATAATTTCTATTTTATTGAAATGAATACTAGAATACAGGTGGAACACCCGATAACAGAAATGGTAACTGGTATTGATATTGTAAAGCAGCAAATATTATTATCCTTCGGTGAACCGCTTAAAATTAAACAAGATAATATTAATATTCGAGGTCATGCTATTGAATGTCGCATAAATGCAGAAGATCCTGAGAATTTTACTCCTTCACCTGGTAGAATTTCTGTATTTCATCCTCCAGGAGGCCTTGGTATTCGAGTGGATTCCCATGTATATCAGGGTTACGCAATTCCTCCATATTATGATTCAATGATTGCAAAAATTATAAGTTATGGTGAAAACAGAGAGATTGCAATTTCGAAGATGGAACATGCTCTTGAGGAGATTGTTATTGAGGGAATAAAGACTAATGTTCCTTTACATCAAAGAATATTAAAGGACAAGAATTTTCGACATGGAAATACTAATATCCATTATTTGGAGGAATTTTTAAATCTTTAATTCTTATTTGACAGAAAAAATTTTTCTGCTTAAGGCATTCTTGCAAAAGCGAGAATTTATTTTTCGCTTGGATCCCGCGGTCAAGCCGCGGGATGATGAAGAATGTTGCGGGATGATAAAGGTGATAAGTAGCACCGAAAATTTTAACCTGTTATAATTTACATATGAGTAAAACGAAACAAATAGTTCTTCGTCATCATGTACGACAAGCACTTGAGGACTATTTTGAAAACCTTGATGGATGTAAGCCTGTGAATTTATATGAAATAGTGTTACAAGAAGTTGAGATACCTTTAATTCGATCTATCTTGAAGTATACTAATAATAATCAAAGTGTGGCTGCTGGTATTTTAGGAATTAGCCGTGGTACATTAAGAAAAAAGATGAGTAAAATAAACATCAAATCTTGAACTTTTCCCTGTAAATACTAAACTCGGTTTTGGCCCTTGAATTTGTGGCGCTAGTCTTGGTCTTTTTACTACTACTCTTTTCAATGCTGTTTTGAAAGATATTTGTAATAGTTTATCGACATCTAAATCATATCCAACGATTTTGCGTAAAATACGCATTTCTTTTTTTGCTAACGCAGATTTTTTCGATATTGGATACATTGGATCAAGGTAAACCACATCGGGTTTATGAGCAGAATTAATATTCGTCATATAGGAGATGGCATCACATACTATTAAGTGCATGTCTATATTAGAAAAAGTGGGATCAAGTTTGGCGCGTTCGAAACCGTCTTTTAATAACGCTGCGATAACAGGTGATCTTTCTAACAGGAGCATTTTGCAGCCTAAACAAGCTAATACAAAAGCATCTCGGCCTAAACCTGCAGTCGCATCTAGCACTCTTAATTTGATACCGGGTTTAATTCCAACCGCACGGGCAATTAATTGCCCACGGCCACCGCCATACTTACGACGATGTGCAGCTGCACCACGAATAAAATCAACATAAAGGGGCTTAGTTCGTTTTGCCCCTATTTCTCGCAGTTCTAATCTTTGTTTGGTAACGACTAAGAGGAAATCATAGTCTTTAGCGTTAATATTAATGATCGGAAAGTTAAATTTTTTAGCAAGAATTTTTGCTTTTTTTAAGCATTGTGAAGTTTCAGCGGCAATAGCTATTTTTATTTGCATTTGTGTATTATAAATAAAATTCTACTTCAATATCACATAAATACGGTATAAGATACATGTTACTATTGAATCAGAGGGATTTGCAGATGTTAAAAAAAATCATTCTTTTTAGTTTATTAATTTTATTTATAACCACAATATTCGCAGATGAATTCGATGATTCAAATAATACATCAGATGAAACGTTAGCAATGTTTAAACCCAGTAAAGTACTTGCGAAGCCAAAAAACTGGGGCGCCTATATCGATAGACAAACTTACCCGGAAAAAATGAGGTTTAATCCATTTATATTTGGTGTTAGTGGTGGACTGGATATAGATTATTTTGAATACCGTGATACCTTTGATGATTTTAAGATAAGCGGTCTTGGAGGGCTCGGAGGTAACGGCAGTGTTACATTTGGACTTGGCGGAAAATTTGATTCGTTTTATTTAGGTGTTTTAGTTGATGCATCACTTAGCTCAGCAAAATATAAAATTGAAGATTTAGAATTTGATGCTAAGCAAACCTTTAAAATTCCTTACGGATTTGGTATATATTTTGTACCAGGAATTTTTGTCAGCAACGTTACACTTGTTTATCTGAAACTAGGGCAAGTATATAGTGAGTTTAAAGAGTATAGTAATATGCCAGAATCTGTTTCATTCTCTAAGAATATATGGGGCACTCGAGGAGGTTTAGGTATACGTTATTATTTTAATAGATACTTCAGTTTAAATGGAGAATATGTTTTTACTTATTATCAGAGTGCTAAATACAGTTATGATGATGATGAACTTAAAATCATCCCAATCACTAATCAGTTTAATGTTGGTTTTGCAGTGCATTTTTAATTACGTCATTTTTAAAGCTAATCTCTGTTGAATAAATAATTGTTTTGTACCAGTTTTTGCTAGCTCTAACAGAGTATCTAGCTGTTGCCGATTAAAAGAAGCAGTTTCCGCGGTACCTTGCAATTCAATAAAATCATCGTTTTCAATAATCACTACATTCATATCAACTTCAGCACTAACGTCTTCTGCGTAATCAAGGTCTAAAATAGGGACTCCTTGATAAATTCCAACCGAGATAGCCGCCACTAAATTTTTAAATGGGTTCTCAGTTAACTTTTGTTGCCTTTTTAAACATTGCACGGCATCAGCCAAGGCAACGCAACCGCCAGTAATGGCTGCTGTTCGAGTTCCGCCATCAGCTTGAATAACATCGCAGTCAATAATAATAGTATTTTGACCTAATAATTTCAGATCTATTGCGGCTCGCAATGATCTTCCAATCAGACGTTGAATCTCTAAAGTACGTCCGCCCTGTCTGCCGCTACTTGCTTCTCTTTTAGTCCGTTCGCCTGTAGATCGCGGTAACATTCCGTATTCTGCTGTTACCCATCCTTGTCCGCTATCTTGTAAGAATTTAGGAACGGTATTCTCAATTGTTGCGGTGCATAATACTTTCGTATCACCATATTCAATTAATACTGAACCCTCGGCATATTTAGTATAATTACGTTTAATATTTATTGGGCGTAATTCATCTGCAGCTCGTTTACTAGGACGCATAGATTTTACCTCGAAAAATAGTTAATATATTACATTACAATGAATGGAAATAAAATCTAATGATTCAAAGCATGACTTCATTTGCTCATCGAAGCGGTCAAGGGAACTGGGGATCGGCAGTTTGGGAAATTCGTTGTTTAAATCATCGTTATTTTGAATGTGGTTTTCATTTACCAGAATCATTTCGTAACCTGGAATCACAATTGCGAGAATTGCTACATTCGCGATTAACTCGTGGCAAGATTGATTGTTATCTACGATATCAGCCCGGAGAAGCTGTTAAATTAAAGTTGTCACTGAATACTAATTTAGTGAAGCAACTTGCGATAGCTACCAAAAAATTGAAAGCCCAATTTAAAGATTCATTATTTACTGTTGACCCTATACGTGTTTTATCATGGCATGATGTGTTACAAATTTCCGAAGCCGAATCCGAATTAGTTTGTAAAAAAATAATAAAACTCTTTGAGCAAACTTTAGCAGAAGTAATTACTATTCGAAAACGGGAAGGAAGTTCGTTAGGAAAGTTAATTCTGCAAAGGTTGCGGAATGTTTTGTTGGAAATAGAGAAGGTAAAAAAATTGTTACCCCTTATAGTAAAAACCCGCAAAGAGAAATTATTATCACATTTACAAGAAGTCAAAATGGAATTGGATGTAGGTCGTTTAGAACAGGAAATGGTTTTCTTTGCGCAAAGGGTCGATGTAGCAGAAGAAATAGAACGCATGGAACTGCATATTCAAGAGATCCAAAGAATATTAAAGCAAGGTGGTGCTGTCGGTAAAGGCTTAGATTTTTTAATGCAGGAATTGAATCGAGAAGCCAATACATTGGCATCTAAATCAGTTGATAAAAGAGTAACTCATGCAGCAGTTGAGGTAAAGATTCTAGTAGAACAAATGCGCGAGCAAGTGCAAAATATTGAATAATTTGTTAAAGATTCCTGAATAAAATATTATAATCTAAACTTCGATAAATTAATCAACTAAACGAATATTTAAAAGTTACGAGTAAGATTCGTAAGTAGATAAAAAGGGGGGGATCATGGCTAGTATTCGTAGAGAAGTTTCTGTTTGTTCTGGAATTCCTTGTGCATCTGCAGGGAATATGGAAATAAAAGAGAAGATCGAGTCTGAAATTAAAGCCTTATGTCTTGAAAATGTGTCGGTGAAAACCGCTGAATGTTATGGTTTGTGTCGGCATGGCCCAATTATAGCAATTGAACCGGAAGGAATTTTTTATGCAAAGGTAAAACTAAATGATGTTGCTGAAATAGTCCATTCTCATTTGCAGAATAATCAACCTGTAGAACGGCTAATTTACAAAAGTCAAAAATCTAAACCATCTCCTTTAACACAATCTGGATTATGGGATCAATTAACCGTGATTGATCATAGTAAACCATTACATGCGATTCCAGCTGATCAAGGTACAGATATGGCAACGTTTGCACTTATCGGTCATGTTGTTAACTGTGGTTTAGTTGAAGTACCAAAAAATACTTTATTGAGAGAAGTTGTTTATGATATTGGTGGTGGTATTCCAAATGATAAAGGATTTAAAGCAATACAAGTTGGAGGTCCTACAGGTGCATGTTTACCAATTAGTTTTTTAGATCAACCTATTGATTTTGAAGGTTTAACTAAAGCTGATCCTGTTACAAATTGTAAAGGAATGCTGATAATGAATGAAGATGTTTGTATGGTGAACGTGCTACGTTATTTTCTAGAATCTATTCGTAAAGAATCTTGTGGAAAATGTGTTCCCTGTCGCTTAGGGATCGTACAGATGATAAATATCTTAGAAAGGATTAGTAAAGGTGAAGGTGAGCTAAGTGATATCGATTTGTTACTTGAATTGTGTAATACCATTGGAAAAAGTTCTTTATGTGAATTAGGAAAGACATCTTCTAATCCGGTTGCAACGACTTTACGTTATTTCCATGATGAGTTTGAAGCACATATTATTGAGAAAAGATGTCCAGCATTAGTGTGTAAAGCGTTAACGCGTTTTGAAATCTCAGCCGATAAATGTAAAGGCTGCCATCTATGCGCTAGGAACTGTCCAGTTGGTTGTATTACCGGTAACATAAAAGAGCCGCATGTAATTGATCAAGAAAAATGCATTAAATGCGGTACATGCTATAAAATGTGTCCTGTAAAAGGCAAAGCTATTTCTAAAGTTTCAGGTGTTGCTAAGAGCACGATTCATGACTAGTGTTAAGTTTACAATTAATGGCTCAGAGATTGTTGCAGAGCAGAATAGAACAATTTTAGAAGTAGCACTTGCAAACGATATTTATATACCTAATCTTTGTTATCATCGAGATCTGAAATCAGTTGGTGTCTGTCGTATGTGTATGGTAGATGTCGAGGGACGAGATATGGTAACTGCGTGTACAACCTGCGTAGAAGAAGGAATGGTGATTAAGACCGACACACCAGAAATTAAAGATACACGTCGCATCATACTTGAACTAATATTGGTTAATTATGAAGGAGGCTATTCCGCTGTAAAAGATACAGAATGTGAGTTGCAGAAAGTAGTTAATTATGTTGGTGTCGATGAAGATCGTATTAAGCGTTTGATTAAAACGACACGTGAATTACCTATTGAAATTACTAATCCATTTTTTGAGATTAATTCGAACAAGTGTATTCAGTGTGGCATTTGTGTCAGAACTTGTGATGAACTACAAGGACTAAATATACTCGATTTTGCTTATCGTGGCTTTGATATGATAGTTGCAACTTTTGGTGACAAGCCATTAGTAGAGACCAATTGCAAATCTTGCGCTGAGTGCGCGATTCGTTGTCCTGCAGCTGCAATGCCGCTTAAAACATTTCAACGCCCAGCTCGAGAAGTAAAAACGACCTGTACTTATTGTGGTTGTGGGTGTGGATTATATTTGGGAATTCGTGGCAATAAAATTGTTAGTGCTAGAGGCGATCGTAATAATCCTTCTAACCGTGGTAGTCTTTGCGTGAAAGGGCGGTTTGGTTATGAGTTTGTAAATAGCCCAAAGCGATTAACAAAACCATTAATTAAGAAAAACGGCGAATTTATAGAAACTTCGTGGAATGAAGCTATCAATTTAATTATTGAGCAATTCCAAAAACATAAAGGGGATCAATTTGCCATGCTATCATCTGCAAAAGCAACTAATGAAGATAATTATGTTATCCAAAAGTTTGCTCACGCAGTAATGGCAACCAATAATATTGACCATTGTGCACGACTTTGCCATGCGCCAACTGTGGCCGGCCTTAAGCAAACTTTTGGCAGCGGTGCGATGACCAATTCTATTCAGGAATTCAGTGAATCGAGATGCATTTTTGCTGTAGGCACTAATACTACTGATGCCCATCCGATTATTGCCTTACCAGTGAAAAAAGCAGTTCGAGATGGCGCCAAATTGATTGTCGCTAATCCGCGGCGAATTGATCTCTGTAAACATGCGCATATTTTCTTGCAGCATAATCCAGGAAGCGACGTTGCATTATTAATGGGAATGGCCAAGGTTATTATTGATGAGGATTTGCACGATAAGAAATTTATTGCTAATCGCTGCGAAGACTTTGCTGCATTTAAAGAATCACTAACAGCATTTAATTTAGATTCTGTTGAACAAATAACCGGCGTGCCAAGAGATAAAATTATGAAAGCAGCACGTATTTATGCAAAACAAAAACCTGGTGCCATCTTATATGCAATGGGAATTACTCAACATACTCATGGCACGGATAATGTAATTGCTACTAGCAATTTGGCGTTGCTCACTGGTAATGTGGGGAAATTAGGTAGCGGAATAAATCCATTGCGCGGACAGAATAACGTACAAGGTGCTTGTGACATGGGGGCGTTGCCTAATGTTTATCCTGGTTATCAGGCGGTAAATGATAGAGAAGCTAAAGCAAAATTTGAATCAGCTTGGAACGCGACATTATCCGATCAGCCTGGCTTAACTCATTTGGAAATTTTTGATGCTATTTTGGAAGGAAAAATAAAAGTTTTGTACACGGTAGGAGAAAATCCGCTACTAAGTGAGGCTAATAGTAACCACGCTAGAGAAGCTATTAGTAAGCTGAAATTTTTTATTACTCAGGACATTTTCTTAACTGAAACTGCAGAATTAGCTGATATAGTATTGCCCGCGGTAACCTTTGCAGAAAAAGATGGCACATTCACCAATACTGAGCGCCGAGTACAACGGGTGCGTAAAGCTATTGAGCCGATAGGTGAATCTAAAGCTGATTGGCAAATAGTTTGTGAAATTGCTAAGCAGTTGGGAGTTAAGGGATTTGATTTTACCAGTGCACAAGAAATTATGGAAGAGATTGCTTCGTTGACTCCAAGTTATGGCGGAATTTCTTATTCACGATTAGAAAATGAGAGTTTGCAATGGCCATGCCCGAATAAGGATCATCCTGGTACTCCAATTTTACACGTTGACAAGTTTGCGACGTCATCAGGTAAAGGCAAATTTATTCCTTTAATCTATAAGCCACCTGCAGAATTGCCAGATGATGAATATCCATTAATTTTAACAACTGATCGTAGTATTTTTCATTATCATACCGCAACTATGACTCGGAAAGTTGACGGCTTGAATGAGTTGAGAAAACATGAAGTAGTGCGAATCAACCCTAAAGATGCTGCAGATTTAAAAGTTGAAGAAGGCGAAGTAGTAAAAATAATCTCGCGGCGCGGTGAAATAACTGCTCCAGTTAAAATAACTGATACATCTTCACCAGGTGTCATTGCAATGACATTCCATTTCGCTGAAACCCCAACTAACGTGATAACTAATTCAGCTTTTGATCCAGTCGCGAAAATTCCTGAAACCAAGGTTTGTGCAGTAAGAATCGAAAAATTATGATTCCTCATGACATGTATATAAAAGTTGGAGATATCAATACCAGATATTGGACTTTAGGTGATACCGGACCAATTGTTTTATTAATTCACGGCTTTGCAAGCAGCGTTGAATATTGGATGGCGAATATTAATCAATTGGCAAAAAATCATCGTGTATATGCATTAGATTTAGTTGGCTTTGGCCGTTCTGATAAACCTAACATTAAATATCGTGGAGCAGTGTTAGCTCAGTTTGTGAAAAAATTTATGGAAACTCAAAATATCGCCAAAGCAACTTTAATCGGTCATTCATTAGGAGGTGCAGTAACATTATATTTCGCGATTAGATATCCAAAATTAGTAGATAAATTAATCTTGGTAAGTAGTGGCGGATTAGGTCGGGAAATATCATTTGATTTTCGCATATTAACTTTGCCTTTTATCGGTGAATTAATCCTAAGTTTTACTAGTCGATATTCATTGCGAAAGATAGTCCGCTCTCACGTTTATAATAAAGATGCTATAAGCGATGATTTTATTGATAGAATTTATGCTATCTTGGAATTGCCAAATACAAAAAGGACTATGCTTACAATATTGCGCCAAAATGTCAATTTTTTCGGCGTTAAGTCTGAAGCAATTAAATTAATTTTAGATAATTTGTACAAAATCAAAAACCAAACATTAATCATTTGGGGCAAAAATGATAATCTTCTTCCAGTTACTCAAGCCGACATTGCTGTTCAACATTTGCCTAATGCAAAATTGCATATTTTTGAAAACTGCGGACATATTCCACAGATGGAACATAGTGAAAAGTTTAATGATTTGGTGATAGATTTTATCAGCTTCCACAAAAGCTCACAGGTGTAAGCCGTGGATAAATGCTAAAGTATAGGTTTCCCATAGTAACTTCAGCGTGTGAAGAATGGCCTATAATATTCAAGAAGAGTGGCTTCGAGACACTCTTGATTTTTTTTGCGGGCAATTATAAATGCTGTTAAGGGCATTTCTCGAAATAAAGGTTGTGTTCCGATAAATGATATAGATGTAGTACCTGTATATAGCTGTCAAACATAGAAAGTCGAAAGGGGTCAAGTCTCATCTTGCGACATTTCCTTCTCAGACCGATGATCCTAATTGCTGGCCCATTTTTATAGAATCACCGGGATGTAAACTGTTTTCCCATTGCAGAGTATTTTTTGGAAATAACAAAATAACTGTGGAGCCGAATTGAAAACGGCCCATTTCTGTGCCTCGTTTCAGTTCAATATTTTGGTCTTTGTAATCATAAAATTGTATTGTTTTTTTTGTTGGCGGAGTTACTTCTCCAGCCCAAACCGTCACAATGCTGGCAACTAACATGGCACCTACTAAAATCATCGCCATAGTTCCAAATTTGGTTTCAAATATAGTCACCACTCTTTCATTACGAGTATATATATTAGGAACGCTGTTAACGGTTAGTGGGTTTACCGAGAATAATTTGCCTGGAATATGAGCCATACTAATTAATTTACCATCACATGGCATATGAATCCGGTGATAATCTCTAGGTGATAGATATAGATTGATGAAATTGCCATCAGTAAAGGTAAGGAAATAATTTTTCATAACGTTACTTAGCAAAGTTTTTACATCGAATTTATATCCTTTGGCTTGAATAAGTTGATCATTTTCTATAATACCGATTTGGCTCACGTAACCATCTATTGAGCAAATTATTTTGTTTTCGTCTTTGGTGATCGGTCGTGCTTCAGACTTTAGTGCGCGAGTGAAAAAGGCATTAAAACTTTCGTATTGATGAGGATCAGTTTTTGCCAAATCACTCAGATCAATTTTGTAGTATTTAATAAACCAATCGATGATCAAATTCTTGAACCAAGTACAACGACATTTTGCCAATTGTGCAATTAAATGTGACAATATGCGATGTGGTAGAAGATATTGTATCAATACTCTAAATTTCATGGTTAAACTTTTTTTTGTTAAATTCTCGATGAATTTGGATAAAATATGAAACGTTTTTTTAAATTCGTCATACTCGCGAAAGCGAGTATCCAGAGCAGAAATGAATCTTTCTGGATTCCCGCGTTCGCGGGAATGACATGTCTTTTACCTAGACTCATGATTAATTACAAATATAAGATTTATTATATACTTAATAACTAAAAATTGAAGCAATGGAAATATATTTAGTCGGTGGTGCGGTTCGAGATCGGTTATTAGGTCTGCCGGTTAAAGAACGAGACTTTGTAGTAGTCGGTGCTACTCCACAAGAAATGCTAAAGCTGGGATATAAACCAGTGGGTAAGGATTTTCCTGTGTTCCTACATCCCAAAACTCACGAAGAATATGCTTTGGCACGTACCGAGCGAAAAGTCAGCAAAGGATATACCGGCTTTGAGTTTTATGCAGATCCTAAGGTAACTTTAGAAGAGGATTTGAAGCGCCGTGATCTTACTATAAATGCGATTGCTGAGACATTAGATGGAAGGTTAATTGATCCATTTAATGGCAAAAAAGATTTAGAGAATAAAGTTTTGCGTCATGTCTCAGAAGCTTTTGCTGAGGACCCAGTAAGAATTTTACGAGTTGCGAGATTCGCTTCTCGCTTTGGAGATTTTACAGTTCATCCCACTACTATGCATTTAATGGGCCGTATAGTTCAGGCTGGCGAAGTTGATGCTTTGGTAGCAGAACGAGTGTGGCAAGAGTTGTATCGTGCCCTCGGATTATCATTTCCGTGGCGATTCTTTGAAATTTTAAAAGATTGTGAAGCGTTACCAATATTATTTCCTGAGCTTGATAGGCAGTTTTCTCAGATAATTAAAGTTTTAATGGCAATAACAGCATTAATTACAAAAGAATCTATACGTTTTGCAGCATTGCTTAATTGCATAGATCAACGAGAAATTGAGAGTTTATGTACGCGTGTCAAGGTACCGAGTACTTATCGAGATTTGGCGTTATTAGTGAATAAATATCAGCATGATTTTAATAATGCATTAAAATTAAACGCAGAGGAATTATTAATAATGTTAGAACATGTTGATGCTTTTCGGAGACCCAAAAGATTTGTGGATTTTTTACTAGCATGTGAAGCAAATTCAACTAAGATTCCATCTCAGCAATTTGAAAAGCTTAGTAAAGCTCATAAATTAGCTGCTCAAGTTTCGGTCAAGCAAATATTAGATCATGGTTTTGAAGGGGAGATGATAAATAAAGAGTTACATCGGCAACGCAAAATGGCTATTGAAGATAGGTAGCTTTAGCTCATATTGATTATGCAACAAGAAAATAGAAAGCATTTCATTTTGCTGCTATTTATCGTCATCAGAATTGTTTTCAATCGAATCTAGATAATTCTTCTTACTGATTACTTTTTGATTAGATTTCTTTTCCAAATCTTTCCTGGCTTTGCCTGCAACTGAACCGCCATCTCGAGCTGCTTTCTTGTTTTGGTTGAAGCCTTTGGCATCTTTATTTCTAGCTATCATAGTTGTAGATGCTTCGCCTAACATAGAAAATATTAGCTCAAGATCGGTCATATGATCTCGTAAGTTTTCTCCGCGCAAATTTTTATGCTTTTTATAATCGCTAGGAGTCATCCCAAATGCTGCTTTGGATATTTCTGCCGTTAGAATAGCGTATTCTTGATGTTTCTTAACCCCTCGTTTATTCCACTCATCGGTCAACTCATCTCGGATGGCAATATTACGCAATCTTTTTTCGATCCAATTGTCAGGGTATCCTTTGGCTTTATAAATACTTTTAGTTCGCTGCATAGCAATCTCAGGATTTTCTATCTCTTGTATTCGTTCATAGCCCACTTTAGCGAGCCAACGTTTAAATGGTTCTGCCTTGGGAGAGGGGATAGATTGAATAATACGGAAAATACCCTCTGTGTTAGCAGCATTGATAGCACGTTTTTTCCCATCGCTGGCTAACATTACAAGGGGGGTACAAATCGTACCCCAGTTGCTATTTAGCTCGTTATCTCGACTACGCATACGTTTTATGTATTGCTTAACGTCTTTACTGTCTGTTAATACCTCAATAATATCTGCAATGACAAACCACCATTCGCCATTGTATATAACCTTACGAATTTTCTTGCCGTCAAAGATGGCAATTTTTGTAATCTGGTTCATTGTAATATATCTCCACACTTTACAAGGTAATTCTAAACTTCAATTGCTATAGCCAGGAAGTAATTTGTAGCCCAAATACTGTTAGATATTATCACAACTTAATTGTGTACCCCTATACCGTATTGCCTATAAAAAGATAAACCGTTACCGGCTTTTACTAACAGCATCGAGAAGATTGAATCCATTTACAAAGCAGGACTAAGGTGATCCATTAACGCGTAGCACAGTTCTTGAGTTCCTTGTTTTTTGAGAGCTGAAATTTTAAATACTGGCCCCTTCCATTTTAATTGTTTTACAATATTTGAACTTCGCTGTTTAACTTCTTGCTCTGTCAGCATGTCAATTTTATTGAATACTAACCAACGTTCTTTGTTAGCTAGTTCTGAACTAAATTTTGCTAATTCATCACTAATAGCTTTTGCGGCTATAATGGGTTTACTGCCATCGATAGGAGCTATATCGATAAGGTGTAATAGAATGCTGGTACGTGATAGATGTTTTAAAAATCTAATGCCAAGCCCTGCTCCTTTGCTAGCTCCAGGGACTAAACCTGGTATATCGGCAATTACAAAACTACGGTGCTCTTCAACACGAACTACTCCTAAGTTGGGTTGCAGAGTAGTAAACGGGTAATCTGCTACTTTGGGCCGAGCTTCGGAAACAGCACGTATAAAAGTAGATTTACCAGCATTAGGCATGCCTAATAAACCCACATCTGCTAGAACTTTTAGTTCCAAATGTAGATCACGTTTTTCTCCTGAAGTGCCTTTTGTAGTTTTACGAGGTGCTCGATTGGTACTGGTCTTAAAATGGACGTTACCAAGCCCATGAATTCCTCCTTTTGCGACGCAAAGTTTTTGTCCTGGTTTAATTAAATCACCTATCAATTCATTGGTATCAACATCAAAAACAGTAGTTCCTACTGGAACAGCGATAATTAGATCGGCGCCGGTTTTGCCGGTACGCTTTGCACCCATGCCATTTTGACCATGTTGTGCTCGATGGATATGGTGATGCCTAAAATCAATTAGAGTATTGAGATTTTTATCAGCCAGGAGGTAAATATCACCACCATCTCCGCCATCGCCACCATCTGGACCACCTCTGGGAATGAATTTTTCACGTCGAAAGCTTAAACAACCATTACCACCATCACCAGCTTCGACTCGAATTTTTACCTCATCTACAAATTTCATTTTTTGTTTGTGTGTTGTTTTGTCTCTTCTGTTGGAACGATAGAGTTAAAGTGTGAATTGCTTTTTTCGACATATGTATCTTCATCGGTCTCAATAGTCTCAATTTTTTCGTATTCAATTAAATATTTGCGTCTTTGTAGATATGCATTACGGACAAGGATATAAGGATCAAATGCCCGCTCTATTAATTCGTCTGTTGGCAATAAATCAACTCGGAGTCGAATAAAATTTAAACCAGCTAAACCTAATTGTGCTTCCCATGGATGGATATATGGGTAAACAGTTAAGAACCTATAGTCAATTAATAGTCCAACGCCGTCTCTTATGGTACTCGGTCCTAAAATAGGAATTACAAAGTAAGAGGAATTTTTCATTCCCCATCTGGCAAATGTTAAACCGAGATCTTGTTCACGCCTTTTTAAGCGAAATTGAGTCGCAACATCAAATAATCCGCCAATACCAAGTGTTGAATTGAAAATGAATCTCCAGGTATCGGCTATTGCCCAACCAATTTTTAGTTGTAGGAGATCATTGGCAACAGTAGAAGTTTCGTCTAAATTGTCAAAAAAGTTGCTTACTCCAGTTTTAACAGGGTTGGGCAAGATAGCGTCATATATTTCTGCCACAGGTTTAATTGCAAGTTTATCAATTTTTCTATTGAAGGAGAACATTGCTCGATTGTAGGTTTCGAATGGATCTTGTGGATCGGCTGGTTTTTTAGTTGCACATCCAGCTGTAATTATGATAACTATTATTAAAATTGTTTTAATAATCCTATTTACGTTTAAAAATTTAGGCATTTTTAAATCCATTTTATTTTGGATTGGAATATAATAGCATAGAAGACGAATATTCGGTAGGGAACAGGCATGCCTGTTCCCTACACCAATAATACGAGGTGATGATTATGACAACCAAACAAACTGGCACCGATACCGTAAAACAAGGTTTAGCTCAAATGCTAAAAGGCGGTGTTATCATGGATGTGGTTAACCCTGAGCAAGCAAAAATAGCCGAAGATGCTGGAGCTTGTTCAATAATGGCATTGGAACGTGTTCCAGCAGATATCCGTGCTGCTGGTGGTGTGGCACGTATGGCCGATCCTGAAATTATAGCCAAAATTATGAATGTCGTTAGTATTCCGGTCATGGCTAAATGTCGGATTGGTCACATTACTGAAGCTCGTATATTAGAGGCTTTAGGAGTTGACTATATTGATGAATCAGAAGTGCTTACTCCTGCAGACGAACTATATCATATTAATAAACGCGAATTTAAAGTGCCATTTGTTTGTGGAGCACGCGATTTAGGTGAAGCATTACGACGCATAGGAGAAGGAGCAGCAATGATTCGTACCAAGGGTGAACCTGGTACTGGAAATGTTGTTGAAGCAGTGCGTCATATGCGAAGAATATGGCGCGAAATTAATACCTTGAAAAATATGCCTGACGATGAATTAATGACCGAAGCTAAACATTTTGGCGCTCCATATCAATTGTTAGTACAGACTAAACAATTAGGTCGTCTTCCGGTAGTTAACTTTGCTGCAGGTGGTGTGGCAACTCCTGCTGATGCAGCATTAATGATGCAATTAGGTGCTGATGGCGTGTTTGTTGGCTCTGGAATTTTCAAATCAGAGGATCCTGCAAAACGTGCCAGCGCAATTGTTCAGGCTGTAACCCATTATAACGATCCTAAAATTCTTGCCAAAATTTCTCGTGGACTCGGAATACCTATGTCCGGGATTGATATAAAGCAGATTCCTGAAGTAGAGCTTATGGCGACTCGAGGCAATTAGAATATGGTAATAAAGGTCGGAGTCTTAGCTCTGCAAGGAGATTTTGCTGAACACATATCAATGTTAACCAATCTCGGTGTAAAAGCTGTAGAAGTGCGTTTACCAAAAGATTTAGAATCACTTCACGGGTTGATTATGCCCGGAGGTGAGAGTACAACTATTAGCCGTTTGATTCATCAGTGGAAATTGTTGCAACCGATTTGTGAACATGCAGCAAAAGGAATGGGTATTTGGGGTACTTGTGCCGGAGCAATCCTTCTTGCTGAACGCGGAGCCGATTTAGTGCATAAGGGATTGCAGTTAATGGACATCACCGTTAAACGTAATGCTTTTGGAAGACAAGTTAATAGTTTTGTTACCGAATTGAATTTTCCGGCTATAGGTGAACAGTCTTTTCGCGCAGTATTTATTCGAGCACCTGCTATAACAGAAATTGGTCCGAAAGCTAAAGCTTTAGTTTTTCTAAATGATGGAACCATAGTAACAGCGCAGCAAGGTAAATTATTAGCTACATCATTTCATCCAGAGTTAACAAACGATGATCGCTTTCACAAATATTTTTTGGAATTAGTTAAATAACTCAATTCGACGTGTGAAAGCACGTCATTCCCGCGAAAGCGGGAATCTATATAAATTTAGCTATTACGCATATAATCGTTGCTCGCCGTTTCCAGTTATATTTTCGACACAACGGCTGCATAGTTCTGGATGATCAGAATCGCTGCCAACGTCTTCACGATGATGCCAACAGCGAATACATTTTTTATGTGGCGATGGTACTATTTTTAATAGCAATCCTTCGATTTCGGTTGTTATTGAATCTTTATCATGTTTACTAATTGGTAATACTTTAGCTGATGAAGTGATAAATATAAATCGCAACTCGTCAGCGAGTAATTGTAATTTTTTTAACAAATCGTTATTGCAGTATAGAAATACATCAGCGTCCAAAGCTGAACCGATTTTTCCTGCATTACGTTGTTTTTCCAATTCTTTGTTGATTTCGTCACGAATCAGCATTAATTCATGCCAATAAGCTTGGTTCATCGGCTTATCCTCTAGTGGAGCAAGATTTTCATACCATGTGGTTAAAAGTACAGACTTAAACGTTTTTTCCTTCATATGTTGCCAAATTTCTTCTGCAGTAAAACTTATTATTGGCGCAAGCCAACGAACCAACGCATGTAGAATATGATGCATTGCAGTCTGTGCAGAGCGGCGCGGTAGTTTATCGGCTTGTGATGTATAAAGACGATCTTTAATGATATCTAGATAAAAGCTTCCCATTTCAATGCTGCAAAAATTATGGATTTTTTGGCATATGGTGAGAAATTGATAATCATCATAAGCTCGTTTAATTTCTTGTTGTAGTATTCGTGCACTATCCACTGCCCAACGATCTAATGCTAACATTTTATTAGTAGGTATAGCGTGCTTTGCAATATCAAAGTCGTGCAAATTAGATAATAAAAATTTTGCTGTATTTCGTAACCGTCGGTATACATCACCGGCACGTTTTAAACTTTCATTCGAACAGGGAATGTCGCCACCGTAATCTGAACTAGCACCCCATAAGCGTAAAATATCTGCTCCAATATCATTAGAAAGCTTCTCAGGATCAATGATATTTCCAAGTGATTTCGACATCTTATGGCCTTTTGCGTCTAAGACATGGCCATGAGTTAATATGGTTTTACAGGGGGCATATCCATACATTGCTACTGCAGTTAATAATGCTGACTGAAACCAACCGCGATGTTGATCTGACCCCTCTAAATATAATTCAGCTGGCATGTGCAATTCTTTGCGTTGCATTAGAACACAGCTATGAGTCACTCCGGCATCGAACCAGACATCTAAAGTGTCTGTGATTTTCTGATATTGATTGGTTTCATCTCCTAATAGTTCCGTCATATTTAATTTAAGCCAAATCTCGACGCCATGTTGTTCTATTAATTCAGCAACTTGTTCCATTAGTTCGAAAGTTTTTGAATGTAATTCTCCGGTTTGTTTGTGAATGAAAAATGTTATTGGTGTACCACAGATACGTTGTCGTGAAATACACCAATCGGGACGTTGCTCAACCATTTTTTTAATTCTGGTTTTACCCCAACTGGGTAACCAATTAATTTTTTCGATTTCTGTTAGAGTTTTTTCTCGCAACTTATTTTTATCCATACTGATAAACCATTGCGGAGTTGCACGAAAAATCAGCGGTGTTTTGTGGCGCCAGCAATGAGGATAGCTGTGTTGAATAGTTTCTAGATGAATTAAATTATCATTTTCTTGTAAAATTTTTATGATGTGATCGTTAGCTTTAAAAACATATTCACCGGCAAAAAATTGAGTATTAGGCAAAAAACATCCTTTATCATCGATCGGATTTTCAATTGGTAAGTTATACTTTGTGGCGACATTATAATCCTCTAAACCGTGACCAGGAGCAGTATGTACAGCCCCCGTTCCGGTCTCGATTGTTACGTGTTCGCCTAATATAATTGGTACATGTCGATCTAAAAATGGATGTTGCAATAATGTGTTTTCTAGTTTTTCGCCTAAGCATGTTGCGACAACAGAATAGTCACTAATTCCATAACGCTGCATTACTGAATTTAATAAATCTTTTGCGATTAAAAAATATTCATTGGTAGTTTTGACTAATGAATATTCAAATTTAGCATTTAAAGCAACCGCCCGATTAGCCGGAAGTGTCCAAGGCGTGGTAGTCCAGATAGGTACAATAATATTCTTATCTATTTTGAGATTAATACCTAGGCGTTTAGTAAATTCATCTTTGTCTATTACTTTAAATCGGACATCAATGGCTGGTGTGGATTTATCTTTATATTCCACTTCGGCTTCCGCTAATGCAGATCCGCATGCAGTGCACCAGTGCACTGGTTTTTTGCCGTGCACTATATGGCCATTAGCATATATTTTAGCTAAAGCCCGAACCACATTAGCCTCATACTTAAAATCCATGGTGAGATAAGGATTATTCCAATCTCCAACTACTCCTAAACGTTTAAATCCCTCGCGTTGTATATTCATTTGCTCGCCTGCATAATTTCGGCAAGCCTTTAGAAATTCTTCTTTAGTTACTTTATCACCAGCTTTGCCGATTTTCTTTTCGACGTTTATTTCTATAGGTAATCCGTGGCAGTCCCAACCGGGCACATAAGGCGAGTCATATCCGCTGAAAATTTTTGATTTTACTACTATGTCTTTAAGTATCTTATTCAGTCCAGTACCCATGTGAATTTTTCCATTTGCATAGGGAGGACCATCATGTAAAATAAATTTGTCACGATTTTTTCTTTGTGTGCATTGTTGTTCATATAGGTTAATATCTTGCCAATATTTAATAATGGCAGGTTCACGTTGTGGAAGATCAGCTCGCATCGGAAAATCAGTTTTTGGTAGATTTAATGTATCTTTATAGTCTTTCATATTGTTTGGCCTGATTCACATCTTTTTCAATTTGCTGCCTTAATAAATCTAGTGAAGCAAATTTTATTTCGTCTCGCAATTTTTTTACAAATTGTACTTCAATTCTTGTTCCATAAATATCCTTATTAAAATTCAATAAATGTACTTCTAATACATTTTGTATTCCATTTATTGTTGGTCTATTTCCTATATTGACTACACCGATCATTGGTTTAGTATTTAAACCGTTTATTCGTGCAATGTAAACCCCGCGAATCGGTAACACTTTATGCCGCAAATAGATATTTGCCGTGGGAAATCCAATTTTATGGCCAAGCCGGTTTCCATAAGCTACTGGCCCCGACATACTATATGGTCTTCCTAGCAAGCGTTCAGCAGTTTCTAAATCACCGATTGCTAATGCTTGGCGAATATGAGAACTGCTTACCTTAGTATCATTGATTTGAACTAAAGCAATTTTTTCTGTTTCTATATATTTTTTTAGAACTGTATAGCCACCGGTTCGATTGCTACCGAAAGCAAAATCATCGCCAATGATAATATAGCGCACATTTAAACTATTCAGCAAGACGTCTTTTACAAATTGTGTTGCAGTTAGGTTGGCTAACTTGGCATTAAATCGCAAGCATAATACATAATCTATAGCAGAATTTTGTAGAAAGACTAATTTCTCCTGTAGTGTCATTAATCTTGGATTGGTATTTTCCTTCAAAAAATATTCCATAGGTAATGGCTCGAACATGATTAATAAAGATGGTAAATTCATGCTGATAGCATTAGAGTGCAATCGTTGGAGAATTTTCTGATGACCTAAATGCATGCCATCATAATTGCCGATGCTAGCAACACAGCCATGCAATTGAGATTTAATAGCGTCAATACTACAGAATAGTTTCATATATTTATGATAGGAATTTATTAGCTGTCGATCTTTAGAGGCAAATTTTAAGTACGTTTTCCTGCAGTACACCCGAAGGACAATTGGTCATTTTTAAGAGTTACTTTAATTGTATCTCCAGGCGTAAATTTGCCAGCTAAAATATCTTGCGCTAACGGGTTCTCCAAATCCTGTTGGATAACACGCCTAAGTGGTCTTGCGCCATAAACTGGATCATAGCCAACTTTTGCCAAAAAGTCTAAAGCTTCATTATTGACCTTCAGGCTTAATTCACGTTCTTTTAAACGTTTACATAATTGCTCAATTTGGATGTTAGCGATAGTGCGGATTTGTTGTTGAGTTAAAGAGTGAAATACAACTGTTTCATCAATACGGTTGATGAATTCTGGACGGAAATTTTGGGTTACAGTTTCCATAACTGCAGCTTTGATTTTATCATAGCCTTCATCTGCTAATTCACGAATTAATTGTGATCCCAGATTAGAAGTCATAATGATAACCGTATTGCGAAAGTCTACAGTTCTACCTTGGCCGTCGGTTAAACGTCCGTCATCTAATACTTGTAATAATATATTAAATACTTCGTTATGCGCTTTTTCTATTTCGTCTAATAGCACTACCGAATATGGTCGGCGTCGTATTGCTTCGGTTAAGTAACCGCCTTCTTCATAACCTACATAACCAGGCGGAGCTCCGATTAAGCGAGCTACCGAATGTTTTTCCATAAATTCCGACATATCAATGCGTACCATAGCTTCTTCAGTATCAAACAGAAATTCAGCTAGAGCTTTACATAGTTCAGTTTTGCCTACTCCGGTTGGGCCTAGGAATAGAAATGACCCAATTGGACGGTTTGGATCGGCAAGTCCAGCCCGTGAACGGCGAATCGCATTAGCAACAACGGTAACTGCTTCGTCTTGTCCAATTACTCGTTTATGCAATTGTTCCTCCATACGCAATAATTTGTCACGCTCGCCTTCTAACATTTTACTAACTGGAATGTGGGTCCATTTAGAAACTATTTCAGCGATCTCTTCACTAGTAACTTTATTGCGTAATAACTTGGTTTCTTTTTGCCCTATTTGATTTGCTGCTTGTAGCTGTTTTTCTAATTCTGGAATTCGGCCATATTGTAGTTCAGACATTTTGGTAAGATCAGATGAGCGTTGCGCTGTTTCTAATTCCAGGCGAGCCTGGTCTAACTTTTCTTTAATGCGTTGCGTACTTTGCATAGCGGCTTTTTCAGCCTTCCAAACTTCTTCGAGGTCAGAATATTCTTTTTCTAATTGTTTAATCTGAGTTTGCAAATCTGCTAAACGTTTCTTGGAAATTTCATCGGTTTCTTTTTTCAGGGCTTCTCGTTCAATTTTTAATTGAATTATACGTCGTTCCAGTTTATCCATATCTTCTGGCTTAGAGTCAGTTTCAATTCGAATTTTACTGGCTGCTTCATCAATTAGATCAATAGCTTTGTCGGGTAACTGCCGGTCAGTGATATAGCGTTGTGATAAGGTTGCTGCAGCGACTATTGCTGGGTCGGTGATGGTAACGCCATGATGTAATTCATAACGTCCTTTTAGGCCACGTAGAATAGCAATAGTATCTTCGACGTCAGGTTCATTGATTAGTATTTTCTGAAATCTACGCTCCAGAGCTGCGTCTTTTTCAATATATTTTCGATATTCATTTAATGTGGTAGCGCCGATGCAATGTAATTCACCACGAGCTAAAGCGGGTTTTAGCATGTTACTTGCATCCATGGAGCCTTCGGCTTTTCCGGCACCGACCATGGTATGCAACTCATCAACAAACAAAATTATTTGTCCTTCTTGTTTCGCCAAATCTTTCAAAACATTTTTAAGGCGTTCTTCAAATTCACCTCGAAACTTGGTACCGGCAATTAATGCCCCCATATCTAAAGCCAGCAGTTTTTTATGGCGTAATCCTTCTGGTACTTCACGGTTTATAATCCGTTGTGCTAAGCCCTCAACGATAGCGGTTTTACCAACACCTGGTTCTCCGATTAATACCGGATTATTTTTAGTACGGCGTTGCAAAACTTGAATAGTACGGCGAATTTCATCATCGCGTCCTATTACTGGATCAAGTTTTCCCTGCTCTGCTCTTTTAGTAATATCAATAGTATATTTTTCAAGTGCACCGCGCTGTTCTTCAGAATATTGGTCAGAAACACTTTGCCCTTCACGGATATCGTTTACTGCTTGTTCAATCGTTGCTTTGGTGGCTCCAGCTTTCTTCAATGCTCGGCCTAATTCACTTTTATCTTCTATGGTGGCTAAGATAAATAATTCACTGGAAATAAATTGGTCTTTACGTTGTTGTGCAAACTTATCGGTAATATTGAGTAATTTATTGAGATCATTTGAAATATGAATTTCTCCCTGAGTACCTTCTACTTGCGGCAGATTATCTAATCCTTTGGAAAGTTCGGTTCGAAGAGTTGCAATGTTAACGCCTGCTTTGGTTAATAAATGGTAAGCTGTACCATTTTCCTGCTCGAGCAGAGCAATCATTAAATGCATCGGTTCAATAAACGGATTATCATGCCCGACAGCCAATGACTGCGCATCGGCTAAAGCAGTTTGAAAATTGCTGGTTAATTTATCAAATCGCATATTTTATTCTCGATCAAATTAACACTAATTAATTTTAATGTCATTACAGTATATATTTGGCCTAAATCAAAATTTTCAAGCCCATCCGTACTTTCCCCTGTATTGTTGCGTAACATAAGTTTCATTATTATGCAAAGGGGGTCAAGTCTCATCTTACGACATTTAATTGTATTTATTAAAGTTATATATTATGTCTAGACCATTACGAATCGAATATCAAGGAGCTTGGTATCACGTTATGAATAGAGGAGCGGGTTATCGAGCTATTTTTAAGACAAGCAAACATTTTGAAATTTTTTTAAAACTACTTAAGGAAGTGTCACATTTATTTAGCGCTGAGATTCACGGTTATTGTTTACTAAATAATCATTACCATTTGTTACTACATACTCCAAGGGGAAATTTAAGTCGTATTATGCGTCATATAGATGGTGTATACACTCAGAGATTCAACTACTCAGAGAAAACAGATGGACCTTTATTTCGTGGTCGCTATAAAGCTCTATTAATAGAGGTTGATGCCTACCTATTACAAGTTAGTCGCTATATCCATCTAAATCCTGTGTTGGCTAAATTAGTAAAAAAGCCAGAAGATTATCAATGGTCTAGCTATAGGAGCTATTTGAATAAAGATAGGTGTTATGATTGGTTGTATACTGGAGAAATTTTAGAGCGAATGAATAGTGCCGAGCCAATACTTAATTATCGCAGGTATGTAGATCAAGGTATAGACGAAGAAATGGAGAAGTTTTATAGCAGAAAAGCACAATCTAGTATTTTAGGGAGTCGGGATTTTAAAACGATTCAGTTAGAAGCTCTTAATAATAGGAAAGTTGTAGAATCGCGTCATGACATTAGGCGTACACGGGACGTGCCCAGTATTGAAGATGTATTATCTGCGATAGCTGATAATTATAAAATGCCTTTGTCCGAGCTCAAAGTAAGTAAATATGGAACAGGAAATTTGCCAAGATTATTAACTATGTTAATTTGCCGTCAAGAATATGGGCATAAGATGAAAGACATAGCTAGGATAATGACTCGTATAACTCCATCGGCGGTATCTGCATCGATTAATCGAATCACTAAGCGATTATTAAAAGATGAAGATTTGTGGCAAATGTATAGTTTGTTATTAAGAAGTTTTAAAAAGCAAATGTCGTAAGATGAGACTTGACCCCTTTGGTTGTACGTACTTTTCACTGTATTGTTGCATAACATAAGTTTCATTATCGTGTCGGTCATGTTGATTCCTAAGTTTATGACGAAGCGATCTGTATTGGTTGGCATCGACTTTGATGTTAATACGGTAAGGTTACTGGAATTAAGGCGAACACGTGCGGGATTTTGTGTTGAATCTTATGCTGTTTGTAGTGATGAAAATCTTCGTCAGGCGCTGAATGAAGCAATAAAACAGAGTGGAGTAAAGACAAAATTAGCGGTAGTTGGTTTGCCGTGCTCGGCAGTAATTAGTAGAAATATTCAACTGGATGCTCGTCTTGATGAAGACGAAATAGAAAGTTACTTACTGATGAACATGAAAAAATTTACTGGATTTGGCGTACAGGATATTTGTATGGATTTCAATATATTGGGACCTGTGAGCGATTCTCCTGATAAAGTTAATATAGAAATGATAGCCGCAAAACGTGAACAAGTAGCTGCAAAAAAGCAGTTAATGTGCACAACTAATATGAAAATGAGATCGATAGATGTGGAATTATTCGCTTTACAGAGGGCGGCACTGCAACAATCTCTGAAGTATGATGATGCTGTCGCTGTAATTAATTTAAAAAAGAGAAGTTTATTATTATCTGTTCTTGAACATGGGGAAATACTTTATGCAAAAGAGGAAAATGTTATTGAAGGTGATTTTGCCGAACAAATTTGTAATGAGTTGCAATTATGTTTTGCCACAAATCCTTGCAAGGTGAATCAAATAATAGTATCAGGAGAAAATGCTAATTGTGCTGATTTATTAGAAGGCATATCTACTCGAATTGGCGTTTCTGTATGCACCGCAGATCCTCTTGTTAATATGGAAATTTCTGAGCATATTGATGCAATAGCATTGCGTAAGGTTGCACATAGTATGATGATTAGTTGCGGACTTGCTTTGTGGCAGTTTTGTAAATGATTAATTTATTGCCATGGCGCGATAACTTGCGCAAAAAGCGTAAGCAACAATTTTTTGTTGTTCTATTTGTAAGTGCAATATTTGCGGTAATTATCGTTTTTATATGGTGTGTGATTCTGAAATATAAAATTAAGCAACAGGAAATTGAAATGCTACATACGAATCAGCAAATTCATGCATTGGATAGCAAATACTTGCAAGTAACAAAGTTGCAATTGGAGAAACAAAATTTAGTTAAACGCACAAAGGATATTCAAGCTTTGCTAGACAAAGATAAACAGAATATTTCCCTATTGAACGAGTTGGCAGAGATTGTGCCTAGCGGTGTTTACCTAACGGAATTTACCAAGCAAGGTGATAAAGTCGTTTTAATCGGTGAGGCTAGATTACACACTGATATTGTAGCATTAGTGGAAAATGTTAATCAGTCTGAATGGCTAACAAAGCCTACATTGCAAGAAGTTAAATTGCACAACAGTGATAGAAATAAGTTTATATTAAAATGTCTAATAAATTTATAAAAATTATTACGGTTTTTTCGATTTCATTGTTATTATTTTTAATCGGATACATTATTTTCATAAAAAATTTGCATAATGAATTAATTGTTGCGAAACAGAATAAAGAAATATTGATCGGAAATTTAATAAAGAAACAAAATCAAATAAATAATTTAACAATCTATGAACAGCAAATATCAAAGTTAAATGAAACCTATGCAATATATGAGAAACAATTAAATTTAAAAATAACAGAACCGTTATTGTTAGATCAGCTAGCAAAAATTGGAAAACTGAATAATGTAACTTTGAAAACAGTGCAACCTTTGCCAATAAAACAAAAGGATTGGCTGATTATGCATCCGGTGCAACTAGTTGTAGTCGGAAGTTATTATCAACTTAGTCAAATTATAACTACATTGATAAATGTATTTTATTTTGTTGATTTGCCCAATATTAAATTAATGAAATTAAATGACAAAAAGAATAATTTAATCATGCAAGCTCTTTGTATTATTTATAGTAAAAATTAAATGCGCAGATTATTAATAATTTTTATTTTAATGTTGGTTTGCATAAAAACTATTACTGCAGCACGTGATCCATTTCAAGAATCGTTATTACAAAATGATAATAACATTATAAATTCAGCCACAGCTCAATCTGACATTTTAATTCCGATTCATTATGGAAAAGCAGAGGATGTGGAAAAGTTATTAACGACGAAGAGTAGTAATTTTTTGTCATCCAGAGGTAACGTTAGTGTTGATAAACGAACTAATTCTATATGGATAGAAGATGCAAAAGACAGATTAAATAAGATTAGCAACTTTATCAAAAACATTGATGTACCCGTTAAACAAGTGTTGATAGAAGCACGCGTGGTTAATGTTGATGAAAATTTTACTCGAGAGCTAGGTTTAGAATTCGGTACCACAAAAGAAACGGAGAATAAAGTTGTCGATGGTTTAACAATGGATTTACCATCTGTTTCTACTGATATCGGACATTTTAGTTTTACGCTCGCAAAATTAAAAAGTAATACATTATTAGATATGGAACTGTCAGCATTAGAGAGTGAGGGACATGGAAAAATTATTTCGAGACCAAAATTGATCACTCTAGATCGTGAGCCTGCTTATATCGATTCTGGAGAAAGTATTCCATATCAAGAAAGAACTTCGCAGGGTAATACTAATATCGCGTTTAAAAAAGCAGTGTTAGCCCTAAAAGTTACTCCGATAATTGTTTCGCAGAATAAAATATTACTCCATATTAGTGTTAATCAAGACAAGGTTAGTGTTTTTAATGTTCAAGGAGTTCCTGCGATCGATACACAAGAGATTAAAACCCAAGTCATAGTTAATAATAAGCAGACTGTTGTATTAGGTGGTATTTATGAACAAAATAAAGATAATGTGGTAACTAAAATTCCTGTTTTAGGTTCAATACCAATTGTTGGTATTTTATTTCGTCATAAAACCAGTGAGACTAAACGTAAAGAATTATTAATTTTTATTACTCCACAAATTGTTTATTGAATCTGAGGAGCAGGATGAGTTCCTTCTTCAATATCCCGGATTTCTTGATATCCACATCTTGTTAAACATTTAAATATTTCGCGAATTCCACGCACCGCTAAATTACAATTGATCGCTCCAGCACAGGCTCCGCATAAACCTAATCCAGATGCTGCTAATACCCATATTAGGGTTGCTTCAGTAGAATTATCATTAAAGGAAAAAAGATTACTAGATTGAAATCCTAGGTATCCTCCCCATGCAGCACCTCCTGCTGCACTTATCCAATCAACTGGTTTTCGTCCAAATAAAGTGAAACAAACTCGTTTGTAAGGATTTTCATCTGTAGGGTTATTTTGATCATTTAACATGTTATTACTCCTCTTATGTACGATTATTTATTCTAATTATTAGATCTTATCATAAAGCGATGTTAAAATTATAATCTACTTTAATTAACGAAAGCTTAAATCTCTAAAAAATTTATATGTAGTCAATATAATTAATCATAAGTAAAGTATAATTTATGCCGAATAAAATACTCTTTTTGATGATGTTATTTCTTATGCTTTATTGCCAGGTAGCATTACCTGTAACAATTCCCACTTATAATATGAAAACTTATGATCGTGAAATTGGTTTTCTTTACCATTCTATTAAAGCAAGTCATAGTAAAGATATTAAGCAAAGAATAATTGCAGACAGTAAATATTTTCTTGGCCGACCTTATTTGTTTGAACCTTTAGGAGAGGGTGAAAGGGGACAATTTGATCAAGGTCCTTTATATCGTACTGATATATTTGATTGTGTTACTTTCGTTGATACTGTTATAAGTTTAGTTGAGTCTAATAATCTTGATCAATTTAAACACAATATAATTAAAATACGTTATCAAAATGCAAAGATTTCCTTTTTTGAACGTAGTCACAATTTTATTGTTATCGATTGGAATCCGGAAAATCATCACAATGGATATATAAAAGATCTCACTTATAAAATAATCGCGAAATCAGGTCAACCTATAGCTGAAATTGCGAGCACTGTGATTGATGAACCAAATTGGTATAGATTAAGGAAATCGGATGATATAAAGTTGCTAAAAAATAGCACGCCAGAGAAGGAACAATATCTACTTAAAAAGATACAAGCGAATGCTAGTTTAGTACACAAACAGAGAAGTGTTATTTTGTATTTACCGTTGAAAAAGTTGTTTACAATTAGTGGTAAACCTAATATGGATATATTTAATCAAATACCCTCGGGTTCGGTGATTGAAATTACCAGCCCAAATTGGCCGATTAAAAATTGGTATGGAACTAATCTTAATGTCTCACATTTAGGCTTAGCAATACGGGATAAAAATAATCAACTAATATTTCGTAATGCTTCATCTGTTGCTGGTAAAGTGATAGATATCCCATTAATAACTTATTTACGAGAATATTTGAATAGTAAAAAGGTGAAGGGTATTCATGTAGAAGAAATCGTTTGGCCACCTCGAGAGCATTGTGAATGTCATTAACCGAGCAGTGGTTGCTTGAGAATCAAGGGGATCCGTGGAAGCTTATCTCTAATAGTATCGATGGAAATTTTCCTTATGCATTTATTGGCAATGGCTATATCGGACAACAGATTGCACCAGAAGGTGAAGGTATGTTATTTCCGCAACACAATTCTTCTAAAAGCGGTTGCCTTATCCATGGATTTTATAGTGAACAACCATTGAATGTTGGTGTTGTAGATTTTGTTAAACAGCACTCTGCAAAAAATGCTCGACTGATTCAAGAATCGCTAACTGAGCCGCCAGAGTGGAATACACTACGTTATTGTGACGGCAATGAATTTTTTGCACGTAATATTGGACAACATAAAGATTATCAACAGTATGTTGATATGAAGACTGCAACTGTGGTTACAAGAGATGCTTGGTTGAGTAGTGCAAAAAAAATTACTAATATAGAAACTACAGTTTATCTTTCTTATGCTAACCAAAATCTTGGTGTTATTTCTACAACAATAACTCCGAACTTTTCAGGCCAAGTTTATTTTGAAGACACGATCGATGCTTCTTTTTTGCAGAATACAAATAATTGTGAAATAGAAACCGGTGACATAATTACATTGTCTATTGACGTTGGTTCATATCAGCATCGAGTATTTGAAGCTTCTAAGTTGATTATTCCGCAGAATGCAAAACATAACATAGAATTTATTCGAACCGAACATAAGATAACCAGAAAACTCTATTTACAAGTTAGCCCGAATCATAGCTATACAGTAACAAAGTTGGTGGGAATTTATACTTATCTAGATGGTGATGATCTTAGAAATCGAGCCAAGAATATGCTAGACAAAGCCGCACAAAATATAATTCGAGAACGCAGTGCTCATGAGCGAGAATGGGAAAAATTATGGGAGCATCATATTGAAATACACGGGGTCTCTGGACTGCAAAAATTAGTTAATGCGGCTCTGTATCAATTTTACTCTCAGTTACGTGAAGGTATTAACTATAGTTTAAGTCCAACTGGGATTACAGGTTGTCAACAATGGGCTGGAATTATTTTCTGGGATGCTGATCTTTGGATGGGGCCGCCTTTAGCTTTACTTAATCCGAAATTGGCACAGCCGATTTTTCAGTATCGTTACCAGACTTTAAATGGAGCAAAACGAAATGCAATTTTAGAAGAGTGTGAAGGTGCACGTTTCGCTTGGGAAAGCACTGCGTCAGGAAATGAAACTTGTTTTGTTTATACTGCAAATCAGCCTCATATTGTATCTGATATAGCATTGGCACAGTGGCAATATTATTTGATTTCTGGGGACGATAATTATTTGAATAAAGCTGCCGAAATTATTATCGAGTGTGCCAAATATTGGGAGAGCAGAGTTACTTATAATGGGCAATATGATCGATATGAGATTAACCAAGTGTGCTGTGTTGATGAGTACGGGGTTATAGTTAATAACAATACATTCACTAATTACAGTGCAGTAAAAACATTAGAAATCGCTGGTAAAATTCTTAAATTAAGAAATGAAAAAATCCCAAGTCAATGGTCAAATATTATTCAAAAGATGTATTTGCCCTACGATTCTAATCAGGATTTATATCTTGAACATGAAAGTTATAACGGTGCAATGATTAAACAAGCCGATACCGCGTTACTAATTTATCCTTATGAAATGCCGATGACAGCACAACAAAAACAAAATATTGTTGAGTATTATCGAAACAGGTATCCGAAAGATAAAATAATGATGAGTTCGGCAATCGACGGCATTATTTATTGCGAACAACAAAAATCTGATCGTGCCTGGAATGCACTTCTCGATTTATTACAGCATTTTGCTATGCCTTTTTTATCTGCATCCGAATCTCCATGCAATAATGTTAGATCTTTCATAACTGGCCTCGGTGGATTGTTGCAACTGATTATCAATGGCTTTTGTGGATTACGAGTTACTGAAAATGGGTTGACATTTGAACCTTGTTTACCAAAGCAGATAGAAAAAATTTATTTAAGAAATATTCATTATCGAGGCAAATGTTTTGATAAGGAAGTCGGAAATAATTAAGTTACGGAATTATTTAATATCAGAACATTACAACCACGTGTTAGTGGATTATGAGTGCAGTATTTAGCCTTATCATAATCAATGAATCTGAATGGTAGATCTTCGTCGCGGCCTTTGGGAATACCGAGACGAGTGGTCTGGATTATTTTTTGTGGTTGATAGCCAACATCATCGATGTAAAATTTTTTGCAATCAAATTGTTTAGCGTTCCATCTTTTTACTGTTAAGCTCAGCGATTTACATAACAAAGTTTGTCCGGCACATAATTTTTCTACTTGGCGCGGAGTGTCAGAATTTGGGATAGGATTTAATTGTTGCATAACAGTAAGCATTTTTTTGGGAGTACTAACATCGATGAACGGTATCCCGGATTTAATTAATACCGCATTACCTTCGCCTTGCACACTAACATTTAAAGAATCCTTACCTCTGGCGTAGTACATATAAATAGTACCTGGAGGCATAAACAGAGCTCTACGTTTTTCTGTATAACCAAGGAAACCATGGCTCGCTTTGTCATTGGTATAATATGCTTCAGTTTCAATAATAATTGCAGATAACCAAATATTATTATGTTTTGCTCGAATGACTTTACCCAGTAATTCCTTGGCGACTTTTATTGCATCTTGATCAAAGAATTTTGTCGACAGCATTTATTCTACTTCGCATACTCCAGAAACACACGCCAATTCGCGTTTTGCTTCGGTTTCATCAGTGCGTTCGTAACTTACTATTTGAGAGAAATCGATATCCTTCAAACGTTTGGTTAATTCATGATAACGAGCTTCATCAATTTCTTCATAGGGGGCTAGTCGATATACATATTCACTGCGTGGTAAAAAAGAAAGTCCGCCTACAATGTTCCAATTTTTATATACCCAGTCAACTACATCAATCCATTCATTTTCACCAACTGATATGGTTACTGATGGATTATGTTCAGTAAAATTAATTTTTACATTTTTCCAATATTCAAGTTGATCAAATGCATTGAGATCATTTTTATAAATTGCTCCTCGTGGAGCTTTAACCGGAAATTCGAGAACAAATGTGGTTGCCCCATCTTCTGTTTGGCCAACTTCGGGATAATAAGGTACACCCTGATCTTTGAGCATTTTGAATAAGGTATCAGAAGCCGAGATGCGAATTCGGCGAATATAATAAGGTGCATAACGAGAATGCATACCGGATGCACAATCAACTACTAAGGATACTGTGCCAGAAGGTTTTACACAGGTTATAGCAGTAGCTTGATTAATAGCAAATTTCTTTGCATAAGCTTTATTAATCGCAATGGCTTTTTGTTTTAGTTCCTGTAAAACTCGTGGGTTACGGACTACTTTTGAATCCCATTGACCAGTAATTGACACTCCGAGTAACCGTTCTTGATGACAATTGTCATGCCATTCCTCAGATAAATAAGGGAACTTAGTTAGCGTGGCTTGATATGTTCCTAATATTGTTGCTAAGCGGATCTTGCGTAATAGAGATTCCTTAGTATCTTCAGCACGAGCAATAATTTCAGTGAGATTACAAAAACTTTTTGAACGCAAAATGATCTCACCGCATGGATTAGTTCCTATGATATCAGTTACAATATTGCCATGAATATAGCCTTTTTCTTTTAAAAACTTCAAACGTCGTTGTGGCAATGTTTCAGCTAGACCGCTACGATTAAAAATACCGCGTTCTCCAGATCCGCTTTTCATCAAAGCGATCCATTCTTCCATTAATTCTTTGTTAGTTGGTTTGGTAACATAGACAGCAGAGTTATTAGCCATATGGCGTTGCGGATCAGTGTAATAAAACGGTCCTTTTTTGGCATCACGTAAGTCAGCATCGTCAAGATCGGATAATGAAATCATTGCACTACGGCGGACACCGCCTGAAACAACTACTTCGCCGATTTTGCAAAGAATATCATGAGCGTCAAGATTGGTTAAACGTCGTCCCTGCCTGCGCAGAATTCTTTCTCGAGTAAAATCAAGCAAGGCATGCAAGGGTTCTGGACCGGAACTTTTACCTCCCATGGTTTTTAGACGAGCTCCAGCAGGTCGCAGCTTTGAGTAATCAAATTTAATGTCTTTACCATTAAACCAAGTTTTCATGCCTAAAACTAATGAATCGCACCAGCCTTCTTTACTGTCCGGAATAACGCGAGTAGCTAACATTTCTCCGGTTTGCCGTTTAATTATTGGCAGGTTTTGAATGTTAGCACTTTCCACCGAAAAACCCACTCCAGTTCCACACATTGAGATGTACATTACTTCGCCAAAGTCATGTAGTGATGATGGCGCTATATATGAACAATTGTATGCGCAGACATTGGTGGCTCGAGCAGCGGGGCCCGCAAATTGTAGCAAGCGCATCGATGGCATAATTTCCTGGTTAAGAATAGCTTCTCTAAGTTCGTTATATTCATTATCAGTTAATTTATCGCCTAAATTTTCACGCATAAAATTCATGTATCTGTCCATGGTTTCAATCCATGTTTCCCGTCTCTGTTCATTTTCAATCCAACGCGCGTAAGTGCGTAAATAGACAAATTCACTAAGAGCGTTACGAAAATATTTTTTGCTTTCAGCTGCAAGTTTTTTGACATGTTCAGGAATCGGTATTTTGCGACGACGGAATTCAGCACGTTTTTCACGATACAGAATATATGCTTTGGCGGTTTTTACATACTTGTTTAAAATTAATTCTTTTTCAACTGTATCTTGAATACCTTCAACAGTGGGTATAAAAGTTTTATGACGTTTACGAATTTGATTAAGACCATCGACTACTTTATCACTAATTAACCGAGCTTCTTTAGGTGATCCTTCACCAGTTGCTTGCATTGCTTTATGTATAGCATTGGTAATTCGTTTAGCATCAAAAGCTACAATAGAACCATCGCGTTTTTGTACTTTATCAAGCAGTATTTCCATTTTTGTGTTCCTTAAATATTTTCTGAAAAACGTGCAGCGACAAATAACCAGTCACTTAATCTATTTAAATAGGGTATTAATACATTATCTATGGTATCGGTTTTGGAAAGTTGCACTATTACCCTTTCAGCACCACGACAAATAGTGCGTGCAACATGTAAGTGCGCAGAAATTTTGTTACCGCCAGGTAGAATAAATATATTTAATGGAGGTAAAGCAGAATTCATTTCGTCAATTTCTTGTTCTAAGTTTTCTACATTAGAAATTGTAATTGTTTCTTTTAAAGAGGCAAGAGCTAATTGTGCATTTATTTTAACTAACTCATTTTGAATACGCAGTAAGCGTTGCTGTAAGATATTTAATTTTTTAGAATCTTTGCTGTATACTAAAGCAAGTCCAATAAACGCATTTAATTCATCGATACAGCCACAGGCATTAATTCGAGGAGTATCTTTGAATATACGTTTGCCGTCACATAATTGTGTAGTTCCCTGATCACCAGTTTTTGTATAAATTTTGTTCAAGAATTAATCGCCTTTTTCCGATAATCATTCCTTCGTAGTTAGTAGATCAGTATTTACTATCCAGTGAGGTTTTCGCAAAGCATAAATTAACAGCCCTAATCCTATAAATACCACAATTCCTATAACCAATAATAATTCTCGAATCAATATGTTGCCTATTTCAAGCTGTTCCGGAGGAACGAAACTCATAATTATTCCTAATACAACACTTATTAACCCGAGACCCGCAATTATCCACATTCCTATAATTCCTCCAGGGACTTTATAAGTTCTTTTAATATCAGGTCGTTTATAGCGTAACACAATACCAGAGATGAAGAGTAATACATACATGACTAAGTATAGTACTGCCACAATCTCCATAATTAGCCAGTAAGCGCTGCTTACGGTCGGTGCTGATAAAAATAACAAAGTTATAATTGTAAAAACGATTCCTTGAAAAATAAACATATTTATCGGCATTCCATACTTATTTACTTTGGTTAATATTGGAGGTATTTCTCCTCCAGTGGCAGAACCAAAAAAACCTTTACTTGGGCCGATTATACTAGAATTAAGTGCAGCTATTGATCCAATGACAATTAAAGTGGCCAAAATTGGTACCGCCCAAGCCATATGAAATCTGGTAAAAAATGCCGTAAATGCTTGCATAATACCTGCAACAAGACTAAGTTGCTGTTGGGGAACTACAATTGCGATTGATAATGCACCTAAACCTACGCCTGAAATTAAGATTACTGCTAAAAAAATGCCTTTGGGGTAATTTTTTTGGGTATCTTTTACATCTAAAGCATGTGCTCCAGAAATTTCCATACCAGTAAATGCGTATAATAAACCGATAAGAAATGCCAGGTGACGCATACTTATTTGCTTAATATCGGGGAAAAATGTTTTTATTGATAATGCTGTTTGTGATGGTTCTCCCATGAGTAACCATGTAAATCCTAAAACCAAAATAAGGATTACCGGAATGAATACTGCTGTAAAAGCTCCGAAAGTATTAATCCACCCAGCAGTTTGCATACCTTTAAAACTAATGAAAGTTGCAATCCAGAAGGAAATTAAAGTAAATGACATTAAGAAATATTTATTATTTGCCAGCTGTGGCATGAATACGTATGCAAATGTAGCAGCTACGAATGAAAGAAAAGCAGGCAGACTCACTATATTAGACAGGAATTGTAACCAAATAGCTAAAAATCCCCAATACCCACCCAATGCTTCTTTAACCCAAACATATACGCCGCCTCTTCCTGGCCAAGCAGTGGCAAGTTCTGCAGAAACTAGAGCTGAAGGTACTAGAAACATTAAAGCTGCTAAAACATAGTAAAACATACAGCTGAAACCATATTCGGCTAAAGTTGGGAGAGCACGAACACTGGCCACATAAGCCACAGTTATCATTGCTAATTGAAATGCGGATACTTTGTTATGATTATTCATTATTTCGTCCTCCAAAGGGGTCAAGTCTCATCTTACGACATCTCGTCTTTGAATGTCGTAAGATGAGACTTGACCCCTTTGTCTTTGCGCCAGATGGTCCAAGCATATAATGGAACGCTGGTAAAAACTAGAATTAAAGTATAAAAAATTATTTGCGCTCCAGCGCCAAAAATCGCCCAATATATATAGAGTGCAGTTAATAGAGCGACAATAAGATGTATTCTTTCTTTGATAGTTTTTTCCTGTTGTTTTAAAACGATAACTTCAGCAATCGCAGTATAAAAATATAAAATCAGTGCAGCAAAAGTTGCAGTTAGAATAAGTATATGAAACCGTTGTACTAGATTTGCATTGCTGGTTAATAAAAGTAATGTGCTAGTAAGAATAGAAGTTATTATAAGACCAGCTGCTGGTATATTAGCTTTGTTACGTTTTGCAAATATGCTCGGAAATAATTTGTCTTCACTAGCTGCCATTGGCACCTGGCCCTGTAATAAAATCCAACCGTTTAGACATCCGAAACATGAAAGAGCAGCACCAGCAGCGATTAGCCATTTGCCCCAAGGTCCAAAAATAATCTCGGCTGCGGCTGCAAATGGCGAGGTAGATTTTGCTAAAATACCGGCCGGAATCATCCCCATAATTATGGTGCAACTAGCAATATATATAATGGCGGCTATCAAAGTTCCAAGTAGGGTCGCAAGTGGTATATTACGTTTTGGGTTCTCTATATATCCGGAAGTTACAGTTGCTGATTCTACGCCGACAAATGACCATAATGTTAATGTTGCAGCAGTCGATAAAGCGGAAAAATTAGATTGTTGTGAAACATTAAAACTTTGTGTTAGATATTCAGGATGAAAATATAAGCCGCCAAGTAATATAACCACTATGATTGGAATATATTTTATTATGGTAATGATTATCTGCACTATACCTGCTAAATGAACTCCTCTGGTGTTAACTAGGGTTAATAACCAAATAGCGCTAATTGCTACTATACTAGCAACTATAGGCTGATGTAACATTGGCCAGAATACAGCCAAGTACCCTACCATTGCTATAGCAACAGCAGCGTTTCCAACCCATAGATAGATCCAGTAACTATAAGCAGTTTGAAAACCGATAAAGTTGCCAAATCCAGCCTGTGTGTATGCATATGGGCCGCCTATTTTAGGGATCAATAGACTCATTTTGGAAAAAACAGTAGCGAGTAAAAAAGCGCCGCATGCTGTGAGGCACCATGACAATATGCTTATACTACCGATATGAGCCAGGCTTGAAGGGAGCAGGAAAATACCTGAGCCAACCATGTTGCCTGCAACAAGAGCAATCAACATCCAGAGACCTAATTTTTTGTGTGCCTTTTCAGTCATATTAGCTGTTCACTGAGAAATTTAACATGTTACGATTAATTTTATCTTGCATAAAGTAATAATTTCATATACCCTTTAATTTTAATGAATAGACTGATAGTATCTCTGGATGTAGATAATCTCGATAAGGCTATTGAGTTAATAGATATTCTCTCTCCTAAAATCGAAATCTTTAAGGTTGGTATCGTACCATTCACCAGTTTCGGTAATCAATTATTGGATAAACTACGTTCTTCAAACAAAGAAGTTTTTTTAGATCTTAAGTTTCACGATATTCCAAACACTGTAAAAAATGCTGTTAAAGCGGCGACACAGAAAGGAATATATATGATGAGTTTGCATTGTCTTGGAGGGTTACGTATGCTACAAGCCGCAGTTGCCGGTGTAAGAGAAGCGAATGTGCAGGAAGTGCCGTTGTTACTCGGAGTAACAATTTTAACTAGTATGATTACTGAAGAGATGCAACATGTGGGGTTAGACACCATAATGCGAGATAAAGTAATTGCTTTAGCTGAGCTTGCTCGGGATGCTGGTTTAAATGGTGTAGTTGCGTCTCCTAAAGAGGTGAAAATTGTCAAAGAAAAAATAGGGCAGGATTTTTTTGTGGTTACACCTGGAATTAGGTCTGCTGAAACTGTAGTTAGCGAGGATGATCAACGAAGAACTCTAACTGCTGGGGAAGCTATTACAGAAGGTGCTGATTATATTGTGGTTGGTAGACCGATTATAAAAGCAGATGACCCTTTAGCTGCAGCTGATAAAATTATTGCAGAGATAAAGGATGCTGAGCAGAAATTATGAAAGAACGTGACGTTTTAAACTGGACTAAGAAACACTTGTTAGGTATCAAAGAATTAGATGTCGAAGAAATTGGCCTAATTTTAAATCAAGCAATGGTTTTTAAAGAATTGTTAGCTAAGCCAATTCCGAAACAGCCGATTTTAAATGGCCTGACAGTAGTTCATTTGTTTTGTGAACCTTCAACGAGAACTAGAACGTCGTTTGAATTGGCGGCAAAAAGAATCGGAGCTGATACTGTGAATTTTACTGCTACGACTTCAAGTTTCTTAAAAGGCGAAACTTTAAAAGATACAGCACGCAATATCGAAGCGATGCGTGCTGAGATAATTGTAATGCGGCATAGCTGTGCAGGAGCCCCTCATTTTCTAGCAAAGCATGTTAATGCTTCGGTTATCAATGCAGGTGACGGGGCTCACGAGCATCCAACTCAAGCATTGTTAGATGCGTTCACGATTCAAGAAAAATTACAGCGTATTGAGGGATTAAATGTGAGTATAGTAGGCGATATATCTCACTCACGAGTAGCTCTCAGTAATATTTTTCTATTAACGAAATTGGGCGCAAAAGTTACTGTGTGCGGTCCCAAAACACTGATACCAGCACAAATAGAAAAACTTGGCGTACATGTAACTTATGATATTAAAGATGCTTTACATAATGCTGATGTGGTAAATGTACTCAGAATACAATTTGAACGGCAGACCGAAATCTGTTTTCCAAGTGCAAGGGAATATTCGCAGTGCTTTGGTATAAATGCTGCATTATTGGAAAAATATGCTAAAAAAGATGTGGTTGTTATGCATCCAGGGCCGATTAATAGAGAGCTGGAATTAAGTAGTGACGTTGCGGATGGTGAGCATTCTGTTATTCTAGAGCAAGTCACAAATGGTGTAGCAGTTAGAATGGCGATATTATTTTTGCTCGGGAGCACTAAAGTTGGAAAGAAATCGATATGAAGATACTAATTAAAAATGGACGCATCATTGATCCTAGCCAAAATCTTGACACTATCTCAGATATATTGATTGTCGATGACAAGATAATCGAGATAAAGAAAAATATATCTAAAGATGCTGATCAGAAAATTGATGCGAAAGATAAATTAGTTACTCCCGGCCTTATTGACATGCATACTCATTTGCGAGAACCAGGTGATGAAAATAAAGAAACTATTGCAAGTGGTACTTTGGCTGCAGTTGCTGGCGGTTTTACTACGGTTTGTGCTATGCCTAATACCAATCCTTCCTGTGATAATCAGGCGCAGGTAAAATTTGTTTTATCGCAAGCTCGTGAGGCGAAGTTAGCAAACGTTTTACCGATAGGGACTATTACTCAAAGTAGAGCTGGTAAACAAATTTCTGAAATGGCTGAATTAAAATCGGCGGGTTGCTTGGCGGTATCAGATGACGGTGATTCGATAACTGATAGCAACTTGCTTAGAAGAGCAATGGAATATGCGGCGATGCTTGATTTGTTGGTTATTTGCCATTGTGAAGATAAAAGTTTGGTAAATGATGGAGTAATGCATGAAGGTTATTGGTCAACATTTTTAGGATTACGTCCGATACCAGCTGAATCCGAAAGCGTTGTAGTAAGCCGTGATATTCAACTCGCAGAATTAACCGGTGCAAGGTTGCATATTGCTCATGTTAGTTGTGCTAAGAGTGTTGATATAATTAAGCAAGCAAAGCAACGAGGTGTTAAAGTTACTGCTGAAGTTACGCCGCATCATTTTACACTAACCGATAAAGAACTAAGAACATACGATACTAATTTAAAAGTTAATCCACCACTGCGAACAGAGGATGATATAAAAGCAATAAAACAAGCGCTCAAAGACGGAACGATTGGTGTTATTGCAACCGATCATGCGCCGCATTTACAATTAGAAAAAGAAAAGGAATTTGACTACGCACCATTTGGCATGATTGGTTTAGAAACTGCTCTTTCTATTTCAGTAACCGAACTCATTGATAAAAAAGTTTTAAACTGGCCTGAACTAATTCGAAAACTGTCTTATAATCCTGCCAATATATTAAAGTATGATCGTGGTACATTAAAGCCGAGTTCCATTGCTGATTTGGTAATTATTGATCCTGATAAAAAATGGATTTATAAAAAAGAGCTTATAAAATCTAAGTCAAAAAATTCTGCATTTATTAATCTAGAAATGAAAGCAAAAATAGAGCAAGTTATTATCAGTGGAAAATTATGTGGACCTAAAAGTTAATCAAAGTGTCATCCTCGCGAAAGCGAGGATCCAGTGTTTGCAACATTTTATGCTGGATTCCCGCTTTCGCGGGAATGACGTGTGGGGGGGTGTTATTTTTGCGAAATGATGAAAGGTATCCATATGCAACATAAGAAAATAATTCTTGCCGAAATAATAACCAATTCCGAAATTACTCCTGATCATTTTTTAATGCAAATAAAATCTTCATGGTTGGCACAAAATTCTATCGCGGGGCAATTTGTAGCTGTTAAAGTTCAAGAAAATACCACTGATCCGTTATTAAGAATTCCTCTTGCAATCCATAGTATAAATAAAGATGGTATTAGCTTGTTATATAAAGTTGTGGGTAATGCAACTAAAATTCTATGTAGTAAAAGACCACAACAAATTATTAATATATTAGGTCCTTTAGGGAATGGATTTGATGTTAACAAAAATAAGCAAGCAGTACTTGTCGCAGGTGGTTATGCTGTTTCTCCTTTGTATGCATTAGCGCAAACATTAGTTAACAAAAATAATCAAGTAACAGTATTTATTGGTGCCTATAGTAAGCAGCAAATTTTATGTGAAGAGAAATTTACAGATTTAGGAGGACAGGTACACATTGCAACAGAGGATGGATCGCAGGGTTACAAAGGATATGTTACTGAGTTATTGAAAAAACATATCGGCAAATTAAAAAACTTATCTAATGTAGTAATGTATGCTGCCGGTCCTCTTCCCATGTTAAACGCGTTAGTTAAAGCAAATAAACGATCAATTCCGACCCAATTAGCTTTAGAATCTTACATGGCTTGTGGCATCGGCGTGTGTCGTGGCTGCGTGATTCCTACGTCAAAAGGATATAAACTTTGTTGCAAAGATGGTCCAGTGTTCGATGCAAAAATAATAGAGCCATTGTTATGAATCTTAAAACGAAAATTTGTGGCATATCATTTGAAAATCCAATTTGGGTTGCATCAGGTACTTTTAGGTATGGTGAAGAATTTACGGATTTTTTAAACTTAAACGATATCGGTGCGATCGTAACTAAAACCGTGACATTAAATGTAAAGCAAGGTAATCCATCGCCTCGTATAGTGGAGACTGCGTCTGGATTATTGAATTCTATCGGTTTAGAAAATGATGGGGCAAAAGTTTTTAAGCAAAAAAATTATGCTCGGTTAAAACAATTAAAGACTAAAATAATTATTAGTATTGCAGGAAAGGATCAAGAAGAATTTGTTAAGTGCGTGCAAATTTTAGCTGAACAAAATTTTCCAAGCGCATTTGAGTTAAATCTTTCCTGTCCTAATGTCATGCAAAATCAAACTAGATATAAATTAATAGCTCAAGATCCGCATGCCACCGAGAAAATAATATCTGCAGTAAAGCAACATACTAAGCTTCCAGTAATTGCAAAATTAACACCTAATGTGACTGATATTGTTACTATTGCAAAAGCTGCTGAAGTAGGTGGTGCGGATGCGATTTCATTAGTGAATACCTATCTTGGTATGGCGGTAAATGCAGAAACTAGGCAGCCGTTTTTAAGTAATGTAGTGGGAGGATTAAGTGGCCCTGCAATAAAACCATTAGCATTAAGAACAGTTTGGGAAGTACATGATCATGTTTCAATTCCAATAATTGGTATCGGTGGTGTCATGACTGGTATTGATGTTGCGGAGTTTATGTTGTGCGGAGCTTGTGCAGTGCAAGTCGGCACCGCAAACTTAATCGATCCGAATGCTTACACGAGAATCTTGCAGGAGTTTAAAGATTATCTAAAGCGGCATGGTATTAAGCAGCCGAATGAGTTGGTTGGAGGCATGAGTCTTTTTAAGCATTAGCGACATTTAATAGTAGCCTGATAAGTCATACTTGCGAAAGCGAGCATTCAGTATTTGCGACGTTTTTGACTCAATTCCTGTGTTTGCGGGAATGACAAAAAACCGGCTATTAAGCGTAAGAACTGAATTTCTAGAGATGCCCTTAAGGTTTTTTTAATATTCATCCTTTAGACTTTGATTTATTAACAACAATTTTTTGTTAGGGTATACAAATGAGAGAGCAAATATTCACTCAATTAATTGATCTGCGAAATTCAGTTTATGATTTTTGTGACAAACTATCAGATACATTGCTCAAACCACTCAAAGATAGCCGCCTTGTAGTCGAAGAACTTAAGCAGGAATTTAAAGAGGCTTTGTGCAGAGCACACAAAATTTCGATTGAAGAAATGTGCGATATACATATTGCTCATATAAATAAGGATGGAGGGCAAACACAAGATCCAATAGGCGAAAAAAGAGAGCTGCAGGGTCAACTAACACATGCAATAGACCAAATAAGAAAAGACTTTCAAGGTAATCCAGACATGCGGCGTGTTATTGATATTATTCAATTGTTTATAAATGTAAATATACATTACTCTTTAGATCAATTATTAGCGGGATCTATAACTCAAAGAAATCCGCTAAGTGATATAATGAAAAATTTCTGCGTCCAAATAAGAGCATGCAACAGATTGTTGCAGAAGATAAAAGAACAGCTACCTTTTGTTAATGATTCTATTTCCCACCGTGAAGATGAGTTAACTGCTATTCAAGAGCGAGTAAACCTAATACAACAAAATTTAATCGGTCTGTCAGATTTATACATAGACTTGTTGGAAGTTTTACAAAAACAATATGAATTGAATCCAACGTCCGAAAACTTTGATGCCTTAATAAACCGATATAAAAAGGAAGACATTGAACGGCAATTCAGAGGGGTGCAGGAGTTAGGGTGCGAGTGTAATAATATTCAGCAAAGAATTTCTGACCTTCAAAGAAGAGATAGAACTTTTACATCTTTGACAGTCACGAGGGGTACTATGTTTGCAATGCCAATAGGTTTTGAAGCAGAAATAACAAGATTACGACTTTTGCTGACAATACACCAAAAAATCTTGAAGCAATTTATGGACATAATAAAATCACGTACACGGCCTTTTGACTCGGAAACAGGCGTGAAGAATGAATCTTATGACTCTGATGCTGCCTACCATTATGCGGTAATATTGCTGTATAACAAAGAACCAAATAAAGCTACATTTTATTTAGATATGTATGTGAAAAATAATCCTACTCGGCTTGATTATCAACTTAGAGCTTATTGCCTTCTTTATATCATATTTACTAATTATCCTATGGAACAAGGTCAAGTAACTACTTTACAAAGTTATCTTAATAATGCTGAAGCATTGGAAACTGTTGATAATCGTACATTCGGTATCGGCCATTATTTGCATGTTTTGCATAATTTTTCGCTTATTAATAACATACTTAAACAACACAAAGAAATTGTAGAAGATTCAGCTAGAACATCAGGCGTAGATAAAAGAGAGCAGGAAACTGTGCATTCACAACTACCGTGGCAAAGAAACACTGAAATAATGCTTTTAATAGCAGAAATATATAAACGTTGCTGTGCTGCCGCTAATAAAGGATTTGATTTTAGATTATTCGTAAATGAAATAACGCGGCCTTCTAATGCGGATAGAACAATAACTCAATTGTTATTCAATGCCGAAATGGTGCATAATTTAAGAAGCATGTCTCCGGCAACTTCTAGTGAATATGCTAAAATATTTTTAGCTTTAGTATGCCAAAATCTAGGTCAGATTGATTTAGCACGACGGTATTTATTGGATATAAATCATATTATTATAGGAAATGAAAATAGAATGCATTGTGAAATTACACAGTATGCACAGAGGAAAATCGAAGAACGATATGAGCATAATATTTCACTGGCTCTACTAAACGGTATTTGTCAACAGGTGCAAGGAGCTATTGAAGGACCAGAAAGAATCTATCAAAAATGTTTCCTCTCTATACTCCTTGATTTCCTGAAAAGAATATATCAGGCAAAGCAGCAAAACAAAAATCCAATGGATTTTTTAAATATAATATTTTCGCATCTAAATGATTTATCCCAGCATCCAGGTTTAAAAACGTGTGATCAAGAACTTTTGAAATCCGTTATTAAACAGCTAATAAATATAATTGATAGTGAATATTTGATCTTTAGTGCTAATCCAGAAAAACTAGAAAATGCAAAATTGCGTGATGTAGTAATTAAACTGGTCAAGCTACTGAAAGAATCTTCTATAGCTCATGATTGTCTTGAAAACCTACTGAAACCGGCTTTGCCCTTTCGTGAATTTTATACGAAGCTATGTGAGGAAAGAGTAGCGGAAATCACAACTCAAATTGCTCAAACTCCTTCGCCAGTACCCTGGTTGGGTAATAACTACGGATCATAAGTATTTACTTGAGTGTCGAATTTTTATTAAAATACAGTATGATACGAGGTATACTGCGATATTTAGGAATGACTGTGTCGTTTTTTTGCTGCCTCGATAAAGCTAGAGAATAAAGGATGGCCATCTCGTGGATTAGAAGTAAATTCTGGATGAAATTGGCAGCCGATAAACCACGGGTGATTTGGCAATTCGATCATTTCTACCAATTTGCCATCAATTGAACAACCGGACACTTTTAAGCCAACTTTCTCTAGCTCTCCTATTAAATTGCCATTAATTTCATAACGGTGTCGATGACGTTCCAGAATGCTATCTTGATTATTATATATTTTTCGTGCTAAAGTACCTTTGACTAAATTACATATATGACCACCCAAACGCATAGTACCGCCCATATCAGATTCTTTGTCACGTTTCTCTACTTTTCCACTTGGCGCCATCCATTCAGTAACTAAAGCAACTACAGGATATTTGGTGTCCAGATCAAATTCGCTACTATTAGCACCGCGCATGTTAGCCACGTGTCTTGCAAATTCGATTACGGCAGTCTGCATTCCCAAACATATACCTAAGTATGGAATATTATTTTCACGCGCATATTTGGCTGCAATGACTTTACCTTCTATACCACGTTTGCCAAATCCTCCTGGAACTAAAATTGCATCTATTCCAGTTAGGGATTTGCTTCCCTTGCATTCCAAATCTTCAGAATCAATATAGTTGATATTAACTTTAGTGCGAGTTTGAATTCCTGCGTGAGCTAATGCTTCGTTTAAAGATTTATAGGCATCAAATAAATCTAAATATTTGCCAACCATGGCGATAGTAACTTCGAATTCAGGATGCTTTTTTGCGCTTACAACTTGTTCCCATTCGCTCATGTTTGGTGAAGGCATTTCTAAATTTAATTTTTCTGCTACTAGTTCAGCTACGCCTTCGGTTTGCATTAGTAAAGGGATCTCGTAAATATTTTCGCAATCAGGTACCGATATTACTCCGCGTACTTCAACGTTGGTAAACAAGGCTATTTTTACACGTGTATGGTCTGGTATCGGATTTTGAGAACGACATACTAAAATGTCTGGCTGAATACCGATGGAACGTAGTTCTTTAACAGAATGTTGAGTAGGTTTAGTTTTAAGTTCGCCTGCTGCCGCAATATATGGAACTAAAGTAACGTGTAAAAATAGTGTGCGTTGTATTCCCATTTCCATTCGTATCTGACGAACTGCTTCTAAGAACGGTAGTGATTCTATATCACCGACTGTACCACCGATCTCAACAAGCGCTATATCAGCCTCATCGGCTCCTTCTATAATCTTATTTTTAATATCATCGGTGATATGCGGGATAACTTGAACTGTTGCACCCAAATAATCCCCCCTGCGTTCTTTCTTAATTACGTCAGCATAAACTCTTCCTGAGGTGAAGTTATTGAGCTGAGTCATTATGGTACGTACGAATCGTTCATAGTGACCTAAATCTAAATCAGTTTCGGCACCATCTTCGGTGACAAATACTTCACCATGCTGAAATGGGCTCATAGTCCCGGGATCGACATTAATATATGGATCGAGCTTAAGCAAAGTGATATTAAGGCCGCACGCTTCTAGAATAGCTCCTAGAGATGCTGAGGTAACACCTTTACCAAGTGAAGAAACTACGCCGCCAGTGATGAAAATATAACGAGTCATGAACGGGAACATATCTTATCATAATAAAAAGTTTTTACAAATTCCACAGTAGCAATGATTTAATTTAATGGCTTTTCGAAATGTTGATAGTCATGAATAGAATCAGGCCATGAACCTCCCCAAACCCAACCATATTTAGCAAAATCTTTTACAATAAAGCTTTCTGCAGTAATTTTACCTTTGTGATGTACATTTTTCCCAAGATATTTTTTAGCTTGGGGCGGTACAACCTTATTACCATTCACATATGGATTAATTAATGGATTTATATCGATTGCACCGCCGTAACTGTGGATAGAAAACAGATCGGGAAAATCGGTCTGCATTCTGCAGTCAAATGCGGATGTATTATTATCAAGCATAGAAGCATCATCATCACCTTTGTATAGATACATAGGTCGCATTTTTTCAATCGGAAACTTTTGTATATACAAATCCTTGAAGATTGCTAATACTTGTGGCGCTAAATTCTTATTTACTATTAGTATACCCTGATGAGATTTGTTATCGAATCCAAAGTAAGTTAATTTTAAATATGCTAAGTCTTCAATGTCAACTGGACAACCTTTATGCCAGGTATATTTTCTTATTTGCTGTTGTATATCTTCAGGTATTGGTTCAATATCACCTGTAAATTCTGAAATAGCTTCTTTGGATTTCAATCTTCGTGCAGTTATATATATATCATGCCAATGTGGATCATTGAAATTACTAATATGTACAATTGGAACTTTATAAGGAGTGGAATTGATGAATTTATTGTGACCTAAATAAATAGCTTCGTGACTGATTTGGTTATTCCAGCCAAAAAATAATACATCGCCAGGGCGCCAATTTTGCTTTGATACTTTAATAAATCCTGGCCAGTTAGATTGTGGAATGTTGTCTCTGGGTAATATAACACCCATTTGTTTATAAAGCATCTGCACAAATCCTGAACAATCAACGCCATAAGTAGATATTCCACCCCATAGATATGGTATCCCTATAAACTTATGACTTAACTGCAACATTTTTTGTATCGTTAGTGGTTTTGGATCAATGGTGATATCGTTTCGTTGAATCCAAGCAGAACTGCCATTAGCCAGGCGGAGTTCAATCCACCTTTTGTCAAAGAATTTGGTAATTGGTATTCGAGTTGCAAATGGAACCATTAATAATGGTTTGTGTTTCGTAGTATCCGGTTCGGCATAAATATTAGCGAATAAATTTTTTATTTCTGCTATATGTTTGTTAGACTTGTTCGATCCGTTAACCACATCTTGTTCAGGTAGCCAACCTGTATAGTCATCTGGTGTTCTAATTAAAATCCAGCCATTTCTATTTTCGTCTATCACCTCGACGCTGGAATTATAAATAGCTTGTGATACTACGCTAGAATTTTCATCGGGTTGTTGATACATATTTGCAACTGGAACATTAATGGTTACATAGGAATCAGCTAAAACATTCACAGCGCAAAAAAGTGTGATAATAAGAACGATACAAATAAAAAAAACTTTTTTGATATTCATTGAAAACAAACTTTAACCTCACTCAATTGTCAGTTATTATTGTTAATTATTAAATTTGAGATTAATTATGTCAATAGAACAACAAAATTCATTTAATTTTGAGGCTGCTTTGCAGGAACTAAATACTTTGGTGGAAGAGATGGAGCGTGGTGATTTAAATTTAGAAACTGCTCTTAAGCACTTTGAAAAGGGCGTTACTTTAATACGTAATTGCCAGGCTGCACTTAAAGATGCTGAGCAAAAAGTTCAAATTTTAATGGAAAAAGATAAACAGATAACACTAGAGGCATATGAAACCGCAGGCGAAAGTGAGGAGATGTAATGAAGAAAAAAGCACTGATTCCGATTGCGAATGGCACTGAAGAAGTAGAAGCAATAGCTGTTGTTGATGTTTTGCGTAGAGCAGGAGCGGAAGTTACTGTTGCAGCAGTTAATCACAGTTTGCAAATCACTGCGTCACGACAAACAAAAATAGTTGCTGATAAATTATTTAGTGATTGTACAGGTGAGACTTATGATTTGATTGTGTTACCAGGTGGTATGCCAGGAGCTGAGCATCTTCGAGATTGTAAAGAATTGATTGATATGCTACGAAGTCAGCAACAAGAGAATCGCCTCTACGCAGCAATTTGCGCTTCACCGGTAACTATTTTACAACATCATGGTCTTTTACAAGGCATACGTGCTACTTGTCATCCGAGTATGTTTGCTCAGTTAAAAATTAAAGATGAATCTCGTGTGGTTGTAGATAAAAACTGCATCACCAGCCAAGGACCAGGAACTGCATTAGAATTCGCTGTCAAATTGGTTGAATTACTTTTTGATAAGAAAACAGCTGAACAAGTTGCCCATGCGATGGTGATTAAAATTTAAAGATTATTGCATAATCATGCATTTTATTCTAATGTAAATATACGTGCTGGCGTAGCTCAATTGGTAGAGCAGCTGATTTGTAATCAGCAGGTTGCGGGTTCGAGTCCCATCGCCAGCTTCACTTCTAGCAAGGTTTTTATAAAAATAGTACAGCACATATGACTTTACTTGGGACAAATTTGGGACACTAAATTACAAAAACCTACAACTTTTATATGTCAGTAGCATTCAGAAATGTCTGGTTTTTGTGGCACGCTAATTGTCCGGTTTTTTATTATCATTTTCCACCTTTTTTAACTATAGTTGCGAAATAGGAGAAGTTAAAAACTGATTCAAGCAGTTATCCACAGGTTGCGGGGCTGTTATATTTAGCCCAAGCAACCTCGTGGATAACTGCGTTGCTGATGTTGTTTCTAACAATTCTCCATTATTATCGTATCTTCCCAAACAACGATGCCCATAAAATATCGCCATTGAACCATCCATATATTCATGAACCATAACTTGAGTCTTTGCATAGTTGTAACGATACTTATCTTTCTCGATTTGTAATATTTTATTGTGGTAATTTACCGTGTTATCCTTAGCTACAACTCTTCTTTCTTGTATACATAAGATATCGTCTAGTTGTAAATTATTAAGCAAAGGTATAAAAGCTTTGTTTTTTTCTTGAGGTTTCCTTGTAAATCGACGATTAAAATCTGGTCAGAACTGTTTTTGTAAAAATATATTCGCTTGTTTCATATCTGTAATACCTGCCAATTTTAATTCCTGAGGTAATCTCTTTTGTAACGTTTGAAACATTCTTTCAATTCGTCCTCTAGCTTCCGGCGAATAAGATGGAATCATTTCTATGCCCAATTGCCGCATCGCTCGGCCAAATTGAGTTAAATTGTTTCTATCAACTTTGCCTCCAGCTTTAACCGTATTCCAATAATGCGATGCCCGATCTGTATATAAAGAACAAAAAATACCATATCGTTCTATTACCTCTTTTACACCAAGAAAACTACTCCATGTCCCTTCTTCTTTTACAAAAAATCCTGAGCAAACTTTACTACTTGCATCGTCTATCGTAATCACAAGATCCCAACGCTCTTCGGCTATCCAATTATGATCAGATCCGTCTTGTAACAACATCATCCCTTCCATTGGCCGTCTGGGTCGTTTCTTCCTGTGCGCCCCTTTCTTGGGTAAACGCCTCATCAATCCTTCCCTTTGTAAGTGATTCTTTACCCATGTGTAACACCTCTTGCCTCCATGCTCTTCTCGCCACTTCTCATAAAAATGCTTAACTACAAATTCTGAATATCGACTTTCATATAAATTTAACATCTTTATTACTTCATCTACCGGCGCAGCATTATTGGCTATCTTTCCTAACCGTCTATCACTCAATCCTTCTTCCCCTTCATCTTCATAGCTCCTACACCACCTCCTAAATGTCCTTTCACAAATACCTAAAATCTCTGCAGCTTCTCTTACCGTTAATCCACCTCTTATGCGCCTGTCATAAATGTCTCTAAATTCCATAACACGTATCTCCTGTAATGCCCTTGGTTTCATCATCGCTGGCCTCCTATTTGTCTATTTAACCAGCTCCATTAAAACCGGACAGATCGCGTGCTACAACTCCGGACATTTACCGTGCTACCGACAACCTACAACTTTTATATTGAAAAAGAAACTACTAAAAGAGTAAACTATACAAATCTTCGACAAAAAGATGGAGAAGAATTATGTTTCAATCCACTGCATCAAATATCTTACCGATATACAAATCAGAGCTTACTGAACAATCAAAGTCATCAAATTATAACTGGAAAACTTTAACAAAGGCTGGTTTAGTTTTTGTAACAACCACTGGTGCGTTTTTAGCTTTAAAAACAACTGGATCGTTTAGTTTTATTTCATCATGGTTGAAAAATAATGGGACAAACTTTGATGAACAAGAAACTAATCTTGCTGTACCTGAAGGAGATGAAAGAACCGATTTAAGCCTCACTGGTTTTGAGCTTCCTGAAGCTTTACAGACAAATAATCTTTTACAACCGCAACACACTGCTTTTACACCACAAAGAGATAAAAGAGATCTTTTAGGGATACCAAAGAAAATTGGCCCCGAATTTCAAGTGAATACATATACGACAAGTAATCAACAATATCCTTCTGTAGCGGGATTGAGTGATGGCAAGTTCGTGGTAGTGTGGGAGAGCAATGGTCAGGATGGAGATAGTTATGGTATTTATGGCCAGATGTATAATGCAGATGGCACTGAATATCTTTCAGAATTCCAAGTGAATACGTATATAACTAGGGTGCAAAAATTTCCTTCAGTAGCAGGATTAAGTGATGGCAAATTCGTGGTAGTGTGGGAGAGCGGCAGCACTTCTCCTCCTTATCAAGATGGCAATGGTTATGGTGTTTACGGTCAGATATTTAATGCAGATGGCACTAAATATCTTTCAGAATTCCAAGTGAATACATACACGCGTGATAGTCAGTATAATCCTTCTGTAGCAGATTTAAGCGACGGCAAATTCGTGGTAACATGGGCAAGCTATGGTGGGCAAGATGGAGATTTGACTGGTGTTTATGGACAAATGTATAATGCTAATGGCACTAAATTTCTCTCGGAATTTCAAGTGAATACGTATACGATAGGTTCACAATATCAACCTTCTATAGCAGGTTTAAGCGATGGCAGATTCGTGGTGACGTGGGTGGGCGCAGGAGACGAAGCTCCAAGGGGTATTCACGGCCAGATGTTTAGTGCTGATGGCAACAAATTTCTCTCAGGATTCCAAGTGAACACGTATACGATGTACGATTTTGACATACCTTCTATAACAGGCTTAAATAACAGCAAATTCGTAGTGACGTGGATAAGTAATTGGCAAGATGGCGATTGGTATGGTATTTACGGCCAGATGTATAATGCTAACGGTACTAAATTTCTTTCAGAATTCCAAGTGAATACTTATACGACAAATTATCAATGGTATCCTTCAGTAGCAGAATTAAGTGATAGTAAATTTGTTGTGACATGGCAAAGCGGTCATCAAGATGGAAGTGGTGATGGTATTTACGGTCAGATGTATAATATAAATGGGAGCAAATATGGTTCAGAATTCTTAGTTAACACGAATACAGTAAATGATCAGAGAAAACCTTCAGTAGCAGGATTAAGTGATGGCAAATTCGTGGTGACGTGGGATAGCGATGGCCAGGATGGAGATAGTTTCGGTGTATATGGCCAGATGTTTAGTCTAAAC
>Ga0209636_10000088_pt1 | contig 69999 bp, 64 predicted proteins | sample DeeMarSWOR152_54_FD_187464 | JGI IMG/M metagenome (GOLD analysis project Ga0209636, IMG submission 187464) | Marine sediment microbial communities from White Oak River estuary, North Carolina - WOR-1-52-54 (SPAdes) (version 2) | ecosystem: Environmental > Aquatic > Marine > Intertidal zone >...
AAACAGAAAACGTCCAACCAGCATCAGCAGAAGCAGTTAAAGTGACAACCGTACCGTAACTGTAAGTCCCCTGATCAGGACTCTTAGAAACAGAACCACCACCAACAACCGTAACCGACAAAGTATACTCGTCCTCAGTGAAAGTAGCAGTAACAGCCTTGTTACTAGTCATGTTAACAGTAGTCAACGCATTACTTCCAGAAGCATCACCACTCCAAACAGAAAACGTCCAACCAGCATCAGCAGAAGCAGTTAAAGTGACAACCGTACCGTAACTGTAAGTCCCCTGATCAGGACTCTTAGAAACAGAACCACCACCAACAACCGTAACCGACAAAGTATAGTTGGCGCTAACCGTTATGTTCTTTGATTCTGTGTCCCAGAGTCCTTCGCTATCCGTGACGTTCAAAGTTACTGTGTAGTTTCCATAGTTGTCGTAGTGATGGGTTACGATTTCGCCGGTGCCAGTTGTGTTGTCGCCGAAGTCCCAATCCCAACTAATGATAGTCCCGCCGTTTGGTGTTGAACATGAAGCGTTAAAGGTAACTGTTTCACAGACCTGTGGGTTCTCCGGAGTCCAAGTAAAGCAGGCGTAGGGTGCATGGATTACTATTCTAAACTTTTCACCTACCGCAACAGCGAACTCCTCGAAGTCTGCACAATATTTCACCCAACCCGCAGTGTATGGCGGTGCAATAGTACCTGGCTGAGGATACACAAGGTAGTCTCGCATCCAATTGATGTTACTGGTGGTAGTATCTATTCCTTCTGCATCCAGCTCATCTAACCCCTCGCTGACCGCCCCATTACGAACCCACGTAGCGTCGCCATCGCCGTCACCCGGCGGAGGACCTAGGAGAGTTACCCAAGAGGGAGGAGGGGTTGCTTTGAGTGCGATGTTAGGCTCTCCGTTAGTAGCCACGTTAATTATCTGTTTAGTGGCAATTGGGAAGTTTGACGAGCCGCTAATTTGGGACCAACACAGGAGAAGACCGTCAGCCAGAGGGGTATAGCCGCCCATCTGGTTAATATTCTCGATGATGTTCGCTACGCTCTCGTAATTGGCCGTAGTAATCACAGTGGGGTAGACCTCAACGCGCGCGCGCACCGACGCGGACCACCAACCACCAAACTGAACCACAGTTAACTCTACCGTTCCGTCATGGGACATTTGAGAGGCGTTCCGGACAGCTGCTGCTATTCCTTCCCTAATAATGGCGAATTCTGAAGAGCTGATACTGCTAGACCCGTCAACGACGAGTCCTAACTGCGTAGTTACTGTTTCTGACGCTTGCGCCGAAAATACGAGCAAAGGAGAAATAACTAGTAAAACTACTATCAAAACTAACAAGAAACGTCTGGCTAGACGTAATAGTTTCAGAATCGCTTCCCCTTTCTCCTTTCAGCACTAATAAGCTATGCCTATATTAATTATAAGTCTTGCGGAAGTATCTTCTATATACATCATGCAGACTCTACATCATGAAGACTCGTTTGAAAACTCCCAAGCGTATAAGAAGATTTAACCAGCCACTTTTTTCAGCTGACTCCGATACATTTCAACAACTTCCTTCACAGTTGTCGCATCTTCAGCAGATTTGTCCAGCCGGTAGTTGCCTGTAAAACGTGGAAACCGTATGGCCAACCCGCTTCCCTTTCTGATGACATCCATGGCACATGTATGAATAGGACTAAGCGTCATCTCGGCGCCTATAGTCTCCACGACAACAGCTGGCTCAAACCAAATGTCTGCATCGATGGTTGAAATGACCCTAGAGTGTCGATGCGATATTAGATATTTCTCCATCATTTTAGGAAGTTTCTTAAGATCCTCGTCGGTGAACCCAGTTCCACATTTGGTTACTGTTTTAAACACGTCTTCGTCAGAATCGTAGGCGGCGAGAAGTAGTGCTCCGTAAGTTCCAGCCCGTTTCCCTCTTCCATGAAACGCTCCCACCACAACCAAGTCAACGGTGTCGGTCATTTCGCTTCTATAATCACGCTTATATTTTATCCAAAGCCAACCCCTCGCCCCTGCCTGATAAACCGAGTCTTCATTCACGGATTTGCAGACCAGTCCTTCGCAACCGTTCTCTACCGCTTTTTCAAAGAATTTCTCCAGTTCCTCTGGGTCATCTGTGATAATGTACTCCGCCACCTTGACGTGATCGGCTTTTTCGATAATCTTCTCAAGATGTTGACGTCTAACAGGATATGGTTCTAGAGTTAGGTCCTTTCCATCAACATAAAGAACGTCAAACATGAAAAGGGAGATAGGATATTCTTCCATGGCCTTTCTAATGCCGTATTTACGCCTTCGATGCATTAGCTCTTGGAAAGGTTTCATTTCGCCTGTGTCAGGGTCCACTGCAACGCATTCCGCCTCAATGATGGCTTTTTTCGCCTTAACATGTTCTCTGACCAATTCGTTGCCGTCGGGATACTGGTCGGTGATATCTTCTAGTCGGCGGGAAAAGAGGATAATTTGGTCTTCTTTTTTGTGGGCTTGTATCCTCTCTCCATCATACTTATATTCAACTATGCATTTGCCTCCAAGCTTTTCAAGGATTTCAGTAGGCATGCTTAGCCGTTCAGCCAACATTGGTCGAATAGGTTCTCCGAGCGAAACCTTAAACTTTTTAATACTTTCGATTCCTTTCTCTGCAACAGTTTTTGCCACTCTGCCTAAATCAGACGAAATATTATATGCGCGTTCTAAGTATTCGCGAGTTTCTTTTCCGCCGCCAAAAGCTATAGCCAAAGCGTCGAGGACCGTCATGTCCGCGATTCCTAATCTCAAACTGCCCGTGACGGTTCGAACTATATATTTTGCTTCTTTGGGAGAAGCATCGGATAGGAGTCCAGCTAAGAAACTTATCTTAAGGTCTATGGATCCGGGGCCTGTTGATTTTGCCATTTTGTCTAAAGTTTCGTAAACTCTTTCAACGGTTAACGGTTTTTGAAAGAAGGACACTTGCGTCTTCTTTACTAGGAACTTCTGGGCTGTTTCACCTAGGTCTCCAGTTTTTCTCAAGTCGTCTTCGATTTCTTTTTCGCCGTAGCCCGTTGCCCTAGCAACTGCCCGTATGGCTAGCTTTTCGGCAATTCCTATCTCGATTCCAACGAAGTCTGGATATAATTTTCCTTGTGTTAGGTAGACAACCTTGTTAATCACGTCTTTGGGAGTGTCTTTAAGAAGTTTGACTAGATGGTCGGTCATTTCAAGCCTTTTTGTTGTGGCTTCTATTTTTTCATAGGCATCTGCGATAAGCGAGTATTTCAAAGAAGGTTTCCTCATATTAATGGAGGCTTGCGGTGATATTAAAGTTAAATGTTGAAGTGCCTTTCAGGTGAAGAGTAGACTTATTTTTTCGCTAAAAGAATAAATCCGCAAAAGATGTTTATCGCTCCTAAAGAACCTATGACGCCGACGAAAAGAGGGTTAGAAAACATAGATTCTACGGAGAGTAGGATGCTGACCACGGAAAATATGGAAAACAAGGCGCCAACAACGATCATCAAGCCAGACAAACGTCTACCTATTTTCCCACACAACTTAAAAACATCGAACGCCTCAACTCCAGTGGTGTCTTTTAGAAGCGTGTCTTTTTTGGATTTAAAATGGGGGGCGGTAACCACAATCTCCTTTCGTTTACTCTTTTTTTTCGGCATTTCACCCACAACCAGATGTTGAAACGAAATAGATTAAAAAATCTTGCGTGCGCGTACGGTAATATTTAAGGCGCCTGCTAGGATGGAAACTGCGCTAACGAAAACTAGGATGTAAAGGGGAAAACGAGACATTAACAATGGTGACAGCAACGCCAACAACGCACCCATACCCAAACTTATTCCTCCCAAAGCAACTCGCAAACGATCAAAATCGACCTCGCGACCAACCATCCTAACATAATAGGCCATAAAAGCTAGAACAAGCAAAGATACGCTTAACGTAAACGCACTTACAGCACTTTCCTCACCAAGAACTATCGGAAACGCTAGAAGCAAAGGCGCTACTGCGATTCCGGCTACGGGAATAAGTGGATACAAAGGAGTCCTGAACGGTCTTTCTAAATGAGGACTCTTTTCTCTGAGTTTCATGAGAGAAAAGTTGACAAAAGTAAACACCAAGATGGATGCGAAGCTCGCGGCATAACCTAGAAAAACGATGATTCCAGTGGCAGCAAACAACACAGTAAATAATGAATTAAAAATGATCACTAGGAAAGGAGTTTTGAAACGTTTGTGAAAAGACAACAAAGCCTTTGGAAAGTATCCGTCCCTGCTCAGTCCTATAGCGATACTCGACTGAACCATCATTGCAGTGGTCAGGGAGACCACAGCAGCAAATATTCCAACAATGTTGACCAATGCCTCCCATATTCCTATAGGAAGAGGGGGAAACTTAATTGTTCTTGCCGCGAGGGTTAGAAGGGGTGTGGGTGATCCTGCAAGACCCGCTAAAGTTTCAGGTGGAACAACTCCAACAGCTACATATGTGACGCTGCAGTTAATCAGCATCATTATTAAAGCTGAGAGAATCAAGGCTCTAGGAATATTTTTACTAGGGTTCTTTATTCGAGCCCCGCTTGCCACGATAGCCCTGACCCCTAAGAACATCGGAACAGTATAGATTGTCGCCAAAAAAACACCTGATAGATTTTGCGAGGTTGCTGGAATAAGCGGCTTTGGTGTGAGCCCGTGCAGCAATCCGCCTGCTATGAATACGGTGAAAGTTACTATGAGAGAAACGGGTATGATTGTTCCCATTTCCTTCAAGCCTAGAATTTCAAGCACTGTTAAAACGATAACTATGAGCGCAGCAGTTAAAGGAACATTCAATGAAAGCGGTGAAATTAAAGCATCTAGGTATATTGCGAAGCCTATTGCAGCCAATGCTGCACCTAACAAGCTGCTGAGCCATCTTAGCCAACCAGCTAAGAAAGCATTTACTCCTCCAAAAGCCACTTTTGTATAGGTATATTCGCCACCCACCTCCGGAATCGCTGAACCAAGTTCGCAGTAACTAAGCATGTATAACAAAGTTGTTAGACCACTCAAGAAAAGGGATAAGACCACAGCGGACCCAGCGACCTGAATATCAGCGGCGTAGTTCAACAAAACGAAAATTTCGATTCCCATACCGCCGCCTAAACCCACCATAATGGCGTCGAAAAGTCCGAGTTCTCTGCCAATCTTTAGCTTACTCACAGAATTTCCCTCGTTTTATGCGTCTAAAGGTGAGGTAACCATTCGTCGTCTTCTTTGACATTTAGCACCACCCTATGATTTGGCAGTGATGTTAAGAATCCCTGCAAGAACGTGTACTACACTGATTAAAATTAGAATATAAGTTGTTATCTCTGTTAAATTAGGGCTCAGCGACATGAAGCCCGATCTAATTAGATAAGCCAAAAGTGCTACAAATCCTCCTATGCCTAAGCTTAATCCTCCAAATGCGATGCGAAGGCGAATGTATCCTACCATTCTGATATAATATGCTAACAAAGCTATAATGCTTAATTCCAATCCTAAGAACAGCACTGCAGGTTCAATGAACAGCAGAAGAAAAAGTGATGCAACAATTCCAGCTATTGGAAGGACAGGGTAGGCTGGAGCTTTAAAAGGTCTTTTCAGGTGAGGCTTTATCTTTCTCAGCCTTATCAGGGAGAGATTAACTATGGAAAAACCTATGATAAATCCAAGGTTCACAGCGTAAACAATGAAGTTTACGAAGCCGGTGGCAGCTAGAGCTATTGTGAAAACTGAACTGACAACAACAGCCACGTGAGGAGTGCCGAAACGTCTATGGATTCTTGATAAGGTCTTAGGGAAGTATCCGTCCCTGCTCAATGCGAACAGAGTTCTTGATTGTGCCATAATCGCCTCGTTGATAGCGGCTAAACCAGCGATTGCCACACCGATTGTTACTAGTACTGCTCCGAGTTTGCCCATGATCTGCTCCGCTACATATGCCAGTGGTGATGCTTGACCGCTGATTATGTCTGGTGGGGCCGCTCTCACAGTCACATATACTATGGTGGTGTAGATAACAATCAAGGCCATCGACGACAATATCATAGCTCTGGGAATTGTTTTTTCTGGATTCTTGATTTCAGCTTGCGCCACGGCTATGGCTTCGGCTCCTAGATATAATTCAAAAAGATAGGCGGTTGCTAGAAACGTTCCCACTAGACCTTTTGGTGCAGAGAGTTCAAATGGACCCATCCCTTGGCTGTGTAACCATCCACTGAAAATGTATATTGCCAATATTGCCAGCACGGCTATTGTCAAGAGGCTTTCAATGGTTCCTACTTCTTTTACGCCTCTAATATTAACCACTGTGAAAACAATGACCATGAGAACCGCAGTTAGAGGTATGTTAATTGGGATAAAGTATGAGAGTACGTAAGCGAAGCCTACGGAGGACAACGCGGCGTAAAACATGTTACTGAGCCATTCAAACCATCCAGTGAGGAATGCAACAAAACCTCCATACGCTACTTTAGCAAATGTATATTCGCTGCCAGCCATAGGAATGATAGTCCCTAATTCACAGTAGCTAAGCATTGTAATTAGGCTTATTAGTCCACATGAAACAACCACTACAACAATTGCGGAACCAGCTAAGCCTGTGGCGTGGCCTAATATGACAAAGTTGCCTGCGCTTAGGGTGCCACCTATGCCTAACAGAGTTGCGCGTAGAAGACCCAATTCTCTTCTCAAATCTTCCTTGCCCATTTTAGATTTTCCTTCGGTTGCTGCATATTCGGAATTCTACGTGTCTTTTAATCTCATCAGCACTACCTTGAAAAACCCAAGTCTTTCTTTTTTTAATCGTGTTCACCTCTTTCAACGCGACTTGAGTCCTTCATGAAGGAGGAAAAGTCCACTTATGACTGAGAAAAAACCGAAAACTGTCAGAGCAAACACGTAGAACGGCAAAAGTTCCACAGGCGTGTTTAGCATGGTTTGAACATCAAAAAAATCGAAATAAAGGAAGTAGGCGAAGATGACAGCTAAAACGCCTATCGCACTCTGCACCGTGCCAACGATTGTTGCAAGTATTCTTCTAGGCTGCATCAAAGGTCACCTTCGTCTAAGTATAATCCCAGACACCAAATCAACTAAACCAATTGTCAGCAACGCCCATAGGGATAGCATTTGAAACTTCTCACTTTCAAGTATGTTGACGTCCACAAAGTCGAAAAAGACCAATACAAATACGCCTATCAATATAATTCCCACAAATATGAGAAAACCGCCCAAGGCGACGGCAAATCTACTCAGCCAAGGTGTGCTCCACATCAGCGTTTTGTCAACCATCATGCTTCTCCTCTTAAAATGTCTCGTGGTGAACAATTTCTCTCAGCGACCTCTTTGGTCGAACTCTTGTTGTCTCAGCTGGATGACCGACAGGAATGATAGCCACGGGTCTCACGTTCATCGGCGTGTTAATTACCTTTGCAACTTCATCCTCATGAAATGCGCCCACCCAGCAGGTTGCGAGTTCCAAAGCTTGAGCAGCCAAAAGCATGTTTTCTGTGGCGGCTGCCGTGTCCTGTAGGCAGTAGAGATTCGCGCCTCGGTTGCCGTAGCCCCAGCTTGATCGCGCTACATCGGCGCAAACGACAATGACGACTGGGGCTTTTTCGATGAAGGTTTGGTGCAGCGCAGCGTCTGATAGTCTCTGCTTTGTTTCTGCGTTTTTTACGATGACAAATTCCCAAGGTTGGACGTTTCCGGCTGATGGTGCTAACCTAGCAGCCTCTATCAGCATCTCAACTTTATCATCTGAAACTTCTTCGCTCGTATAAGCTCTGACGCTTCTTCTTTTCTTAATCGCCTCAAAGACATCCAACCCTTATCACCGTCCTCCTCAAGCTATTCGAACTGCTGTCTCAATAACTATTCCTCGTTCGGTTATACGGAATGGAATCAGCCTAGGAGTGTAAACAGTTTTCCTCATTTTCTTCATCCGCATACGTCTGTCGATTCCACCGGCAATCTCCTGCGCAGTGAATTCAATCACCCCGTCAACTAGGTGTTGTAGGGTAACTTCTGTTTGAGGGTTTTGCATGCCTTGCACAAGGAGTAAAAAGTGGATTCCTCCACGCTTTCGTGCGGTTTCTAACAGTAACTCGACTGTTTTGAGGATTGAATCAACTTTTTGGGTTTGAAGGAGATAGGACAGTGAGTCAATTAGTGTCCAGCATCCCTTTTCGATTTTTGAAGGTATTTCTTCACGAAGAATTTGAAGAGCACTTGGGGTATGAATGTCGACAAAGACCCATTGATCGGTTTTTTCTAAGGACGGGACATCCCAACTAAGGTTTTCAAAATCTTCCTTCAGGGCGTCAGATGACCTAAATGCTGTGAAGTAGACAACCTTATCATTTTTGAGGGCGTGCTGATAAAGGATTTGTTGGGCGAGAATATCGTACCCGGAACCCGGTTCTCCTGTCATTAAGATAACGCTTTTGTCTGGGAGACCTCCCCCAAGTACTTCATCGAGTCCTTCTATCCAAGTCTTAACAAGCTTCATGTATTTCCCGGCTAACATCTGATATGGACTATTTCGCAATATATGATATCCTTTTCTGAAAACATATAATTTTAGTGTGTACTCTACTTCGGAGACCAACTTAGAATAGGTGTAAAGAGTTTGACGCAAGGGTTCTGAAGACGATTCTATAGACCTATTTCTGAGGAGATCTTTTCCAATCCATCCAAAGCAATTTCAAAGAATTTCTTTCGAGGGATTCCAATTTCCTCACAAAAGAGGATTCTTTCTCTATCAACTCCTCTTGCAAAGTCCTTAGCCTTAAACTTCTTCGTAACCGTCTTGACCGTCACATCTGCTATTTTCTTCGAGGGCATAACTAAAGCGCAAGCAACAAGAAGACCAGAGATAGCATCACAAGCAATTAGAGCCTTTTCCATTCTAGTTTCTGGTTTAACCTGGGTGTATTGAAAGTTGTGGGCTTTTATTGCTCTAATAACCTCTTCAGGAAGAACAAAATTCTTTAAAATTTCTTCAGCTAAAATAGCATGCTTCTCTGGTGAACCTTCCGTTTTTCCATAGTCAATGTCATGAAGTAATCCAGTTAATCCCCAGAAATGTTCATCTTCTCCAAAATATTTTGCCAGTCTCTTCATGATAGCTTCTACAGCGAGCATGTGATAAACAAAGTTTCTCTTAGGGACATTCTTCTTGACCAGGTTGAGAGCTTCTTCTCTCGTTAACATAACATCACCTAAACTCTAAAGTAAGAATTAAAATGGATTATTTAATATTGGGTATCGAGTAGAGAGAATGGGGATGCCTACAGGAATTACAATAACTGTAAAACTTGGAAGACAAAGAACTTACGGAATTTTGGAAGAAACATGATAGGGTAGCACCAATGAAGCACATTATGAAGCACATTATATAGAAAGTTCGAGTGTTTCCTAGTTTTCGGCAAAAGAGTCTTAAGCTAGAGTTTAGTCAATTCGGTTTGGATGATGAACGCGAGTCAGCAGAGCTTTAGAGCAGTGATAGCAACTCGACGGGCGAACTGACAACCTTTCACATTTATACGTCTATTTTAACCGAAACTCTTAATAATAATGACACTTAAATGTTAAAATGTTCGGAGGAAAAAACTATGCCATGCACTGTTGTTATTTGTGGCTTTTTTGGAGACACCGGCAAAGGCAAGGTCAACTCATATTTATCACTGAAAGACAAGATTGCGGTGGCTGCAAGAGCAGGCGTAGGTCCTAATGCAGGTCACACCGTGGTCTACGAAGGCAAAGAGTATAAGATGCGGATGCTACCGAGCACCTTTGTCTACAATAAATGCCGCCTTTTGATAGGACCAGGTGTTCTAATCAACCCAGAAATTCTACTTCAAGAGATACAATTAACCAAATCTGAAAAAAGGGTCGGCGTTGACCCTCAATGTGCAATTATTGAAGCCAAACACATTGAAGCCGATAGGGCGGGGCATCTCGCCGAAAAAATAAAAACAACAGGTTCAGGTACCGGACCATGCAACGCTGAAAGAGCGTTGCGAAGGGTCAAGCTCGCGCGCGATATGCCTGAGCTTGAGAAATTTTTGACAGATGTTCCTCTCGAGTTAAATGCAGCGATTAGTGATGGAAAGAACGTCTTGATCGCAGGAACCCAAGGAACATATCTTTCCCTTTATCATGGAACCTATCCTTACTGCACCTCCAAGGACGTGACAGCCTCAGCTGCGTGCTCAGACGTTGGGGTTGGACCCACAAAAGTTAGTGATGTAATCGTTGTATTCAAAGCGTACACAACCAGAGTTGGTGCAGGTCCGTTACCAAACGAATTGTCGTTGGAGGAGGCTGATAAGAGGGGTTGGGTTGAAATTGCCACCGTAACTGGAAGGAGAAGAAGGGCAGCTCCCTTTAATTATGAGTTGGCAAGGAGGGCGATCATGTTAAACGGAGCTACACAAGCTGCCTTAACGAAGGTCGATGTCGTGTTCCCAGAGTGCAAGGGAGTCAAGTCTTACGAGGAGCTCTCGAAAAAAGCAAAGGAGTTCATCAGGAATGTCGAGAAGGAAATCAAACTGCCAGTGGCATTAATCGGAACAGGACCAGGCGCTTTGGAAATCGTGGATAGGAGAAACGAGTTTAGAAGGGTTTAAGCCAGAAAAGATTTTGCGTGTCCTCACTTATAGGTGGACCAAGAGGGAAAGAGAGTTAAAGAGTACGCTTCTAGCCTTCAAAAAAATTTCAACCGAATAGAAAACCTCAGAGCCTTGAGACTCTGATAAGACCTAGAAGGGTGATCTGACACCTTGACAATTTTGACATTGCGGTAACGAAAAAATTTAAGAACAAAAACGAGTGACGTTGAAGGGACTGTGGGATAAGCAATGTCGTGTACGATACTTTGCGGCGGTTTCTGGGGTGACGAGGGAAAAGGGAAAATGGTCTCGTACCTTAGTTCTACTGACAAACCAGACGCCGCCGCTAGAGCCGGAGTTGGACCAAACGCGGAGCATGGCTTCACGTTTAAAGGGGAAAGACATGACCTAAGACAAATCACATGCGCATTTGTATGTGAAACCGCGAAACTATTCATCGGAGCGGGAGTACTGGTCAACCCTGAAATGTTCCTCAAAGAAGTTGAAAAGACAAAAACGCGAGGCAGAATTTGGATTGACAGACAATGTGGCATAATCGAAGATAGGCACATAAAAGCTGAACATTCATCTAAGTATTTTACCAGCAAGTTGAAGACCATGGGGATGGGTTGCGGACCAGCTAATGCGGACAGAGCAAATAGAATTCTCAAGATTGCAGAGGAAATCGACGAACTCAAGCCATTCTTAACAAACGTCTCAGATGAATTAAACGACATCTTGGACAGAGGCGAAAACGTCCTGATTGAAGGATCACAGGGCTACGGTCTATCACTGTTTCACGGCACATACCCCTATGTAACATCGAAGGACACGACAGCCAGCGCCCTTGCCGCCGACGTGGGAATAGGCCCGTTGAAAGTAAATGAAATCATTGTTGCCTTCAAATCCTACGTAACAAGAGCCAGTCCAGGACCATTAGCAGGTGAATACTCCTCTGAAGAGATTAAAAAATTTGGCTTAGTAGAAACTGAGACAGCCATCGTTTACGAAAAACAAAACGGAATAAGGAGGGTTGGGCGCTTCGACTTTGAAACAGCAAAAAAAACTCTAAGGGCGAACAGCGCAACTCAAATCGCCTTAACATGCATAGATAAACTTTACCCAGAATGCCGTGGCGTTAAAAGTTATGAAAAGTTGAGTCCCCAAGCCAAAGATTTCATCTCGAATATTGAAACAAAGCTTAAGGTTCCAGTTACATTGATCTCAACAGGACCAGCAACTAGTGAAGTCATAGACTTGAGAGAGAATAAGCTCTGAGCCATTAGCCATAATAAACAGAAAAAAGTTTAAGTCAATTCAATGAGGTTAAACTGAACATGTCAACTATTGTGATTAAAATTTCTGAGCTTCGCGGTAAAGATGAAGAAAACGTGAAAGATTTGGCGGAGTTTCTGGAAGGCAAAGTAGATGCAAAAGTAGAAGTCACAAGCGATGAGATTGCTTTAGATTTTGAAGAAGGAAAGAAAGCTCCTTCAAGATCACATTTACGAGTGCTTCTTCGAAAGTTTCTGCACAAATTAGAGTTAAAGGAAGATTTTCGTGTAATCTCTGGCAAAGAAAACGTTTTCATAATAAAGGAAAGAAAAGAATAGCGTTGCTTTACATGTATTTTGAATATTGATTTTCTTTTCATAACACTTATCAAAAATCTTAGTCAATATACCATTTCAACAAACTTACGGTAGGGTTTGTTGGAGAATACGAGTATTGCGGCGAAAGACTGAACTGCCTAACGGTTGCACCGACTGTAAGCAGGCTGTTTGTTCATCTAAAGTCTATTGCTACCGACTGAAAGAATATGTAGATGACATTGTGTACTGCCCTTACTTCGAGCCAAAGCCGTTAGTGGCAACAACACAAATCCAATAGGCTAGGAAGAAACCTTTTCTCCTTTTCTTTGTTTCTTTTCAAAGAAATCGTGAACCTTCAAAAGTTGACCTCGGGCCATCCATGTTTTCTTGTGGGCTTCATGAAGCTTCTCTGCCTCAAAATTGTCTTTTGCTTCTTTAAGTAGGTCTTGTGCAAAAATTAGCAAGGGTTCGATTTCAAGTTGTTTCGAACGTGGGTCAAGTTTCCATGAGGAGCTTTCGGTTTCATCTTGATGTATGAGAGAGAAAAGGAAAAGGGCGTATTCTAGGTCGGATGCTGCTCGCCAATTAAGCTGCATGACTTTCGTTTCGTCTTTTTTCGCAATGGCATCCATGGAGTTTTCTAGATGTGCTATAGCGGATGTGATGGCTTTGAAGATGTTTTCTTGTTTCATTTTTTGTCCCAGATATGGCAAAGGGGCTACAATGTTCTACGGCAGAAATTGTATCAAAGCCCAGTCTTTTAAATTCTTCTTCTGTGGGAAGCGGTTCATCGAGGAAGCAACAAATTTTGATGGTGCTGAAATTTAAGCGAAAATTGTAATTAGTCTATAGAAGGCTTGTTGGAGAATTGTCTTTACGCTGAAAGGATTTTGAAGAGTCCAGTAGCGCACGTTTTTTCCTATCAAACTAAAGATAGTAAAGCATAGCTAGTCTTCATGACTAGCCAAATGCTCTCTCGAAAGTTTTAAGTGGAATGTGCTTCAAGCTTCTAGTTTAAAGGCGGGAAAACCCGTGGAAAACAAAACTTTGGGCATCCTTATCTTCGCGATAAGCATACTTGCCATGGTTGGATATTTTTGTTGGCTTTTCCTAGCACCAGAAGACTTGGTTATCTTAGGAAAACCACTCAGTGAATGGGCGTTAATTGTTCCAGTTGTAATCATCGTTTACGCTTTTCTTTTCATTGTAGCGTGGATCGGCTGGGCTATGGCTTCTACACCGCCTCCATTACCACTCACCAAGAAAACTTCGGATGAGGAAGAAGAAGCAAGAGAAGAAGAGTAAGCTATTTTTCTATGAACACTTTGCTCGCGCCAGCTTCTTTCTCCACGCGTATAACATGTTCCGCCTTTTCTGCAAACGCTTCACTGTGGGTCACGGCGATTATTTGTTCGATGGCTTTCAAGCGGGAAATGGCTTCTGCCAACCTATCAACAGAGCCGTCTTCCCTTCCTAAACTCTCAGTTGGTTCATCCAAGAGAAGCATGTAAAGCCCATGTCCAGTTCTTGACTGCATAATTAACTGACCTAGACCTATGCGGTAGGCGAAGGCGAGGAGCGTCCGCTCTCCACCGGAAAGGTTTGAAACTTCCCGTTCGTAGCGCTCTTCACTACTGACAAGGGGAGTGTAGGTGTCGTCGATTTTAACAATTAATGTTGGTCCAGCGTCTCCAACGAGGCTATCTATCTGGTGCTGGACAGTTCTTTGAAGGTATGTGACAAACTCGCTTCTCAGTTTGGGTTGAATACTTCTGTATGCGACCCGTATACTGTAAATGACCTCAAGAAGTTTTTCAATTTTTTCTATTCTTTCGATTTTCTGTTGAGCATTGTCTAACCGTTCTTTTAGGTCATCCATTCTTAATCCGATGTCATCTTTTCTCCTTTTCATAGTCTCTAATTCATGTTTGGTGTCGGAGTATTTCTCGAAAGCAGTATCACGAAGATTTCGAGCAGATTCAAGTTCGGTGACATCAAATTTAGATATTTCCTTACGAGTAGCGGTTAGCTGGCTTCGTAACTTTTTTTCCCGTTTCTCCGCATTTTCAAAGTCTGCTGAAAACGTTTCCAGAAATTGGTGCTCTTCGCGGATTCGTCTTGATATTTCTTCAATTCGTGGAATAAGAAGTTGCAAATCGGAAATAACAAGGTTGACAGTCCTTTGTAGGCTTTCAAGTTCGTCGAAGTTCTTTTGGAGTTCTGACAGCTTTTTTCCACTTTCAGCGTTTTCTTCTTGAAGACGTCCAATGAGGTTCTTTTTGTAGTCTCCGGTGAGGTTTTGAAGACATAGGGGACACTTGTTTTCGGTTGTTAATCTTGAAATGCGGTTTTGGGAAGTTTCTATTTCATTTTTTGTGGTTTCTTGTTCGCCTACTATGCTTCTCATTTGATCTTCAACTGTGGAAAGGTATCTTCTCATTTCTTCGATTTCTTGATAGGGGGGCAATCCTGCTTCTTGGAGTTTATTTCGGTTGGACTTTTCTTGTGTTTCCATCGTTTTCAAGTGCTCTTCCAAGTCATGAATAAGGCTTTTCTTCGTTTCAATTTCGGCAACCAGTCTAGCGGATGTATCTTCGATGTTGGCAATGTTTGTCTGCAGTTGAATTTCCATTCCTCTCAGTTCTTCTGTCTTTTTTCGCAGTTCTTCGAGACTCTCAAGGCGGGACGTTGCTTCTTTGAGGGCAGATTCTGCTTGGGCGAGTTTTTTATTAAAGTCTTGGAGTTGATTTTCGACGGATGAAAATTCTTCGACTGTCTTGTTGTATTCAACTTGAAGTTTTTCCACTCCGACTACGTCTGGGTCCTCTTTATAGACGTCTTTTTTAACTTCGTATTCTTTCTCAAACATTCGCAAACTGTTCCAGGCAATTTCGTAGTCGGAAAGTCCGAACAGTTGGTCCAGTTTTGTCTGGCGCTGTCTTGGGGTTACGTCTAACAGTTCTTTAAGATGCTCTTGTCGCACCCAAACGACTTCTCGGAAGATGTCCTTGTCGAGGCCTGTTAGAACCTTCAGTTGCTCGGCGACTGCTTCGTTTTTTGCGCTTGCAATTAACTTGTCTTTTTCATAAAATTTGAGCTGGTCCATGTCTTGGCTGATGCCTTTTCCGTGTCTTCTTAGAGCTCTATGAAGAGTGTAGTTTTTCCCGCCGTGAACAAAAATTGCGGTTATTTTCCCTGCATCCGCTCCTTCTCTGAGGAGATATTCATAACTTCTGCCTAAGGGATCTCCGAATAGAACAAAATCTATGGCGTAGAGAACACTTGACTTTCCGCGTCCCACGCCGCCGACTAGGCAGTTGAATCCTCTCACGAAGGGAACAGTTGTTTGGGAGTGGGATCGAATGTTTTCTAATTTTAAAGATTTAACCCTCACTTAAACTCCTCCAACACTTCCTTCACTTTCGTTTCTTGTTTTTCCACTAACGGACTAAGGAGGTTCACGGCGAGGCGAGCTATTTTTTCTGCTTCTTCTCTGACGTAGCGTTCAGAGAAGATTTCGAAAAAGTATTCGAAGGCTTTTGTTTGGAGGTCTTTTAGTCCGCCCTCGAATATGGAGCGGATTACTTCTTCAGGAACTTCGGTTTCTCTTATTCGAAGAATTGGGTGAACAAGGAGCGCCTTTTCAGCAGCTCTTCTTATTTTGGCTAGGTCAATCTCTCCGCGTCCAGCTTCAGCGGGTAAAACGCCACGTATTATGGGAACGACAACAACTCCAGTTTCATCCGCTTCTTTCACGGCTTGCACCACTGCCTCAGTTATTTTGGTGGGAGTCAAACCAGTGTAGTCACGGTTCAAAAGTATGAAACGACGCGGAGTTTCAAGCTTTATGCGATTAAGTTTTGGAACTCCTTTTTCATTGACTTCAACGTGGTAGAAGCCTTTTCCGGTTTCGGCGTCTTCATAGCTTACGGTTTCAGTACAGCCACTATAGACGAGAAGACCCTTTTTGAAGGAAAAATTATATGGTGTGTGAATGTGTCCGCCAGCGTAATAGTTGAAGTTGTCAGGAAGAAGTTCGGGTCGTGCTTCTGCTTCCATTTGAGGAGGTTTAAGGCTTGGGATATCTAGAGCCATGTGAAAAACAAAGATGTTAAAAAGGGAAGAATCTGGCGTGGGTTTGTTTTTCTCTAGAAAAGCTGGCAGCTCTTCATCAGTTTTTCTGCGGGTTCGAAAGTTGGGAATGCCGTAGACATAGCAGCTTTCGTTTTTCCAAGAAGCACCTTCATGACGAGGCAGATAATGGATCAAGCCGGTGCTATCCAGCGGATTAAGAATGGTGCCAGTTACAACGTTGGGGGCAGAGTCGTGGGAACCATCTACTGCTAGGACTGGTATTCCAGCGTCTCTCAGCCGCCTAAAATGAGTTATAGCTGCCTCCAGGGTGGTGTTTGAGGGGCGAGCGTGTTCAAAGATGTCTCCTGCCAGAATCATGAAGTCAGGCTTTAACTTGATGGTTTTGTCCACTAGTTCTCGAAACGCTGTGTTGAAGTCTTCGCGGCGTACATCCAAGTTATACTGAGCATAGCCTAGATGCAGATCAGCCGCGTGAACAAAACTGAAGGGTTTCATTAACGTTTTTTTCCTCCGCTCACCACTCGCCAACTCTTCAAATCTTAGTAGACGCAGTTGCTTTTAAAATTAAAATGACAAATTTTATATGCGGTCCGATGGATAACTATTGTTTCTAGAAATGCGACCGATTTCAGAAGACGATATGAACGCTATGCAATGATTGAAATGGTAATAAAAAATTAGCATTACCATTGAGTAGTGAGGGTCTTTTCAGTTGCATTGAATATAGACTGTAGATGATTTTAGAAGTTTCGAGGTCTTTTGTGGTCCTAGTGTTTTTACAAGACCTCGAATTTGGGGTATAGCCCGAAACGGGAACGGGCACGACAGCCCTTTTATTTTGGTCCCATAGAATTCAAAGAACCTAAGATTCTAGACTGGATAAGAAAACACAGAAGTTTTGCAAGTCACAACTGGCTTGAAGGCAAAATTAGATATGAAAAATGGCTCGAAGGCAAACAGTCTAATCATTTCTATCTTTTGGTGCACGAACGTGACGGTATAAAACCGATTCGGGTTATTATCAAATTTCTCCACTACCCGAACAGTCATGTTTATGTTTACCATGCACATGTTTTATGAAATACTGAGCTTTAAGCACAGTTAAAGCCTTCTCAATCAGTTTCATTCAACTCTCTATGTTTTTCTCATTCTTTCATAACTAGAACTTATATAGTCAAACATCGAAAGAACTAGTTGGAACATTAGAAGGTGAAACAACATGTCGGTAGTGATTAAAGTTTTTGCGAGTGTTCCACCAGCGATAATGATGGTTCTTGGTTTCTTACTTATCATTACGGGTTCAAGCACCGATAATGCACAGTTAACAAACTTCGGCGTGTGGTTTGTGGTTGGTGGTATCTTCCTACAAGTTTTGTGGATTATCATCATGAAAGGTGGAAGACGATTCTAAAGGTGCCTAGGTGGATTGGTTGGAACTAGACCTTCCTCTCTTAACGTTAATTGTTGCAACAATAGGTGCAATTGCTTCTATTATACTCACCATTATTGAGTTCTATGCTCGTATCTATAACCCAAGTAAGAAACAGAGTAAACAGAAGGAAAAGAAATCAATAAAATCGCTGAAAACGGAATATGAAAGATGTGCATGGGCTATCAGTAACAATCTCGACAAGTATGTAAAGATGAATGCGATGACCGAATTTGAAGCAAGTTTTCAAGGCTCATGGGTTAAGGGAGATGCGAAAATCTCTGAAGAACTGAAAAGCCAAGTTCAGAAATACAATGAAAAACTCAAAGAATACAACATGTTCCGTAAATTCTCTGAACCTCTTATCATGGGCATTATCGAAAAAGAAGTTAGAAAGATATTTCTCAAGACTCGTAAAAAATCCGATGCAGTCGAAGCAATGCTGTGTTCCGATTTTCTTATGGCAAGATACTTCAATGGAGAAAAGGTGACTACTACTTGGTTTAGGGAAGAACACCCTAGAGCGCTTAACAATATAACTAAAGAAATTGATGAATCTGAAAGAGACGACATTGACCTTTTTTTCAATCACGTAAACGATGAGCTTCAGAAAAATGAAGTTTTGGTGCGGTTTAGGAAAGAGAAAAAGGAACTAATTGAACTTGGGCAAGCCATTTTGAAAGATTTAGAAGAAGGAAAAGACCTTCAGAAAAAACTTGAAGAGTATAAGGATATAGAGGAAGAAATACCAGAAATGGCGCACAATCCTTACTCCTAGCAATTATTGTGAATAACTCCCCTACCCTCTGAAACAATTCTTCTGGGATTATGCTCTGAAAATTCTCAATGATTGTGGATTCCAGAGCCAAAAAGTTTCTATTTTCTGATTTATCTCTTATGTAATATGGTTGAGCATGCGAGAGAGAGTTCTTAGAATCTAATCCATTCATAAAACCCTCATTTGACCACTCACACGCTTAACAGATTTCTAATTTTGCTTCGGTTACCTACAGATATAAGGCAAGCTAATTGTCTAACAAAAAATTTTTCTTTTGGCAGACAAAACACTACTGTCTTTCAGAGGTCTGTATGTACCGCAAGTGCGCAGAGAATGTTGAAAACTATGTTAAAAAAATATAGGGGGTCTCTATCTACAGAGGGAAAGTTTCGGTAATTCGGTCCCGAACCATGTTGACCCTATATATAGCCCCCTCCCCTACCCCTAGACTACACACACTACATAATGACACCCAAAAGACTACAGTCCTTCTGAATGTACCGCAAAAGGCACCGAACCATGTTGAGAGTATTTAAAGAAAAAACTAGGGGGTCTAACTACACAGAGCATCTCATGAAAAATGGAAAAAATGAGGGTTAAGCCAACAGAGTTCCGCTGTTGACGCTGAATGTCATCGTTCTTGGTTCAGTTCGTTTGACGCGGGAAAGAACGTTTTTAACTCTCTTACGGAACACTATCAAAGTGATCACCACAGCCACAGCAGCGCCGATTAGCATTATGAACATCCATTGCACGACAGCAGGCTCGCTCGGAGGAGCCATCATACCCTTGAACGCAAAGAACACCAACTCAGGGTCGTTGTAGACCGCGTATCCATCCCATCTTTTGAATCCAACAGATAGGAAATACATCATGGCTGATATTTCAAAGCCCGTTGAAGACTTTCCTGCTTCAGATTGAAAACTAGCTTCAAAGGAACCTATGGGCGTAGTTTTGCTGGTTACGTTTAAAGTTCGTATGGTATCGTTGACACCCACTGGTTTGCGCCAGTCATAGGTGCTTCCCAGCCTCACACTGGCAAAGCTTGCATTAGCCAATCTCGCTGCTACGTCAAACGTTGAAGATTCCGTAACATTGTTGTTGTCCAAACGTTGACCCTGATCATCCATGACATCCCAAGCCATACCGGTAAAGGCGGTAACGTAGTAGTTGATGGCTAGGCTTCGATTGAGGAGCACATCATTACCCGTCAGGTAGACGCTCACATTGTTTACTTCTTGTTTTCTGCCATCAATCACTTGGGGTTCCATCTCCCAGTTTCCTATGTGCTGGTCAATCTTCATGGATGCCTCGTTATTCATTTCAGAGCCTTCGGTGGCGTTGGCGCTGAAGTGAATCGCAAAGGCCATTTCATCAACCATCGTCCTCGTAGGTTTATTCATGAAATTGGGCTCTTCAAAGTCCGCGCCGTAAACCATACCGTCCCACCATCCCCACATAGACCTCTCTTCTTTATATGGAAAGAGCGTTCCAGTCACGTTTTCGTAGGCAACTCCGAAAGTGACGGTCTCGTCCAGAGGAACAATCATTTCTCCTGTAGCATTCATGTTTCCGAACGCTTCGCCTGGCGATACGAATCCAATGGCGCTTACGTTTTCTGGCACAAAGTAGTGTGTTTGTTCGGTGCCATTATTTAGGGATAGACCCGCAAACTCGTAGCGTAGCCCGATACCAGCAGTTCTAGTACCATTTTCGTCAGACCAAGCGGTTACGTAGTCTTGTTGAGTGCCAAACCACAGCCAATCCCATTCATGCTTGTTGTCCTCGATCCAGTCCCATCCTTCCTTCTCAGCCCTAGCGAGCAGGTCAGCCCATGTGTCGTTTCTAGCCATATGAGCAATGTCCCAGTAGCCGGGGTTAGGCAGCCCAGTTTCGCTATCTACCAAAGTAGCGTTAATCTGCTGCATTGTCGCAGAGCTTACAACGCTCATGTTGGACGCATGATACCAGGTGTATGTTTCGTTCCACATGAAGGACCATTCTGTGTGAACCTTCCCCATCCAAGCACCTATATGAATTTCGTCGTCGATCATTGAAGCATTGGGGTCCCAAACTATTTCCACAAACATTCGGTCTTCTGTTCTGTTCCACAGGTCGGATCCCGTGTGGAGTCGTCTCACGAAGTATTGGTCGTCGGTGGTGGTCAAATCTCCGTCTAGGTCAACGGCACCTGTTTCGGGAACTGTACTGAAGGCGCGCATTCCCCACATTCCATGTTCCGGAGTTCCAACAACTAGGTCCCAGATTGATCGTACACTGATCACTGGCATATTGGTGAGCATCCAACGGTAGCTTTCGCCCCATGTGGTGTGTTTCTTGTAGATATTCATCTCTTCTAACTGAATCTCTGTAGGTTGTTCGTCAATTGGAACTTCATAGTAGGGCTTCCAACAGTGTTGTTCTTCCACTTCAAGGGTTGTTCCATTGCTTAATGTGATAGTTTCGATGCGTCTCCAACGGAGACCGGATTTCCAGTAGGAGTTCTCAAGCAAGGCTATTGTGTAAGTTTTTCCGTCTAGGGTCACATCGATTGTTGAAGGATATCTGTATGTTTGCCATTCGATTGTGTTTTCACCGTCCCATCGTCCCATAACTGGGCTGGGATCAAGCACGAAATATTCTTGCCCGTTGATTGTGACGTTGTATCTCGGATAGGCATCTTCTAGTTCAAATCCATCTCTGAACACATCTCTTCGAATGCTTTCAGGCAAGCTCCACCAATCATTTACTGCTGCCATATCTAGACGAGCCAAATCGGTGGCGTTTATAAGATAATATCCTTGTATGTCGTGGAGCACTGCATCGGAAGTGGCGTTCATCCAAAGCCAAGTTGTTTGGGTAGTATTTATAGTTGGCACTATATAGTCGGTGGGCGTTAGGATTCGATAGGGATCACTGTCGAAGGGGTCAGCGATGTTGTAGACAGCGCCCGAATCTGTCACATTGTAGTAGGTCAGCACCTGTCTAAAGAAGTAGGTTTTATTGTCCAACTCAGTAATGTAGCAATGGATATCTTCAAGCCAATGTATGACTAGGTAACTGCCATTAGTCATTATCAAATACTGATCAGGCATTCCTCCCTGAGGCCACTCAGTTGTAACGTCAATTTTAATGGTGTCATTCAAATAGATGCAATATCCACCCTCAACAACTTTTGCGGTTTTATTTCCAGATATAGGGTCATCATTGTAAACCCACTGTAGAAGTTCGCCCATCCCTGGGTCTCCCCAACGGTCACCCATCCAGCCGAAACCAAATTCACTATAGATGCGGGTTCCGTTAAGCATCGTAAAGTAATTTACCCATTTGGTTTGGTTCCATGGAGCCTCCATACCTGGTATGAAAGCGCCGTAAGGCGACCATTCTCCATCAAACCACGTGTAGTCATGGCGAGTGCCTGGACCCCAATAGGTGCCAAAGACCTTGAAGGTTGCATTAACCGGAACTTCTGAGCCGTCTTCGTAGAATACGCCGGTGTGTGCTGGATCTTCTGGTAGGGCGGGAATAGTTATGTTATAGATGTGGATGGTGTCGAAAACTTTCTGCGTCTGCCAACTGTAGGGAATTAACCTTGTGTAGTTTGTTCCGGGCACGGGAACATGGAGTTCTTCGATCCAGCTGGCAGGGTTTTTGTCCCAGTCGAAGTAGATTCTTGTGCCGTTCAGCGCCGTGATGTAAGTTTTGGATATGATTTCACCTGTTTCAGGGATTTCCACCATTTCCCATTGGTCCCAAGGATCCATCGTGTAGTAGGTTTCGCCGCCGATCACAACTTTCCAAATGATGAGATACACTCCCGAGGTGACAGCATATCGTGTTCCGTTAGGAAGCACAAGGTAGAGAGTTGCATTTTCACGGTCGTAACCCCAGCGGTTGTGTTCATTCCACATTTGCGATTGAGGTTCGTATCCGGTTGTGGTCATTATTGACGAACCCACAGGTGTGAACTGTCCTGATCTTTCTGAAAAAGTGCCGAGGCGTAGAATCCATCCGCCTTGTTCTATGTTCCAATATTCCTTTCCATTGATTTCAGCATAGAAGTATCCAAAATCATTCATTGGTCCAGTAACCGAAACGGGTTCCCCGTCAACTAGTATGTAGTAGTCTTTTTCGTTTTCGCTTAGTTGCAGTTTATACTTTGTGCCGTTTATTGTCATCGACTTGAAAGACTGCAGTCTACCACCTTCTGATTCCATACGTTCTAGGTCCCACCAAGACATCGCCATAGCGCCTGGATAAGGCAACTCGTGTTTTATTCCTCCCTCGACGCCTAAGGTGGTGTAGTAAAAGTTGTGCACATAGTCTCTTTTGATCCTCAGAGTCTGGTTTTGATATGTACCGCTATAATATTCGTTGGGCCAATCGATTAGGTAGTTCAAACCGTTTATGGTTACTATTCTTTCCTCGTCTGGAACAGACCATGGGTCGCTGTGAGTAATAATGGTGCCATTTTGCATTACAAGGTAGTATCCAGTGCCGTCTGGAAGCGGTTGCCACCATGAACCATAATCTCGAAGCAAGACTAATGTGGTCTGGTTTAGGGTGACTCCTTGCCCGAGGCGGTTTACCAGCAAAGCAGCTCGGTTTTCGCTATATACTGGATTAGATAAGTCATAGCGGTATGTTGTGTAATTGTATACTTGAATTTCAAATCCGTCATTTTTGTAGATGCGGCTGCCGTCAAGAAGTTCATAATAGTATGGCACGACATTTCGTTGAAGAATTTCGTCCCAATATTCACGTGGCCAATCTTCCCTTGCATGATCCATAAACGTGCTGAAAACTGTTCCATTGGACACGGGCACGGTACCTGTGTCAGTGATTCTATAAGCGTCGGTGGTGTTCAATGTGAGAGTGCGGATTATGGCTTGATAGGCTTCCCTCACATAGACTTTTGTTCCATTCATCAATTCGTAGTATCTTGGTTGAGTTCCGAGGTTAGGATCGTATTGATCCCAGAAAATGTATTCTGTAACGTCTTCCCCCCTTCCCCAGTCGTAATAGGTTCTCCCGTTTATGAGCAAGTCCTCACCACCTATGGTGATATATGGAGTTTCTTTCAGCGTGTATTTCTCACCATAATACATGGTGTAAAGAGGGTTTGAAGGTCGGGTCACATACCAAGGTTGGCCTCCAGTTGTGGTACCATTTACGTAATAAATTGACTCAGAGAGCCATTCTAGAACTGTGTGTTCGCCCCAGCCCTCGCTCCAGTCCCTGCCGAACGTCATGTTTTTGAAGCACATTTCCCACCAGTAGTTTTTATTGGGTGCATTTTCCATGAACGAGACGTTTAGATGCACAGTTACGATGCCTTCTATCAAGGATATTTTGGCAGAGTTGAGAACGGCGTAGCTTGAGGGCATCTTGAAAGCTGGGTCATCGTCTGGAATCCATTGTTCCTCTCGGTTGATCCACGCGTTCTGAGAGTCAGGATTTAGAGCATACTCTGTTTGGTTTAAACTCAAATATTCCCAATGCCAGTTTGTTACTGTTGTTTCATTCCACATAAGACGAGGACTTTCTACCCATTCCCACTTGCCTGTAGTAACATTGTATTCCTGATGCCAATCCGTTACGTTTACGAGTTCCCATCCCCTGTGGGGACCATAAACGTAAACATTCTTTCCAGTCCGATTATACGTAGTTGATATCAACTTGCCGGTTGTGAAGTCCTTCACCAACCGAATTTCGACGTCGGACCAATAGTTTTCATATTCTGACACCCATTCACCTGAACCAGTCCGGAAAACCGCTCCAACGCCATCAATATCGTTGTATTTTACACCTACTCCCTGTAGCTTGCTTTGAATTGTGAAGAAGTCGCCTGGATCGGTTTGGAACATCCAACCCTTCACTTCACGGCCGTTTTTGTCGATTATTGTAGTGATAGCCACTAATGTATCAACAGCAATTTGGTAGTCGCTTGGAGAGATTATTTCCCAATCAGGCCATATGCGTTCGTATCTGTCAGCATATGCGCAATAAACGATTGGTTCATTTATATAATATTCATCCCTGGCGAAATAGGTCGTGTTTGAGAAAGAACCAACGAATTCAATTACGTATTTGTCAGGTGCAATTTGTTCCCATGTGCAAGCACCCAAGGACAGACTATAGAAACGCGTGGTTGGGTCAGAAGTATTAAGAGGACTCAAAAACAGTTGCTCACAATCCCTGTGAAGATTAGGATCGTAGGACCAATAGGAATATCCCTGCATAACACTGAAACTATGGTCGGAATGGTCATAGATTAGGTACATTCTTTCTTGAACCCACTCCGTTACATTTTCATACACTTCTCCCTTTTCGGGGTCCCAATATTGCCGAGTTACGTTAATCTCATGGCCATGTTCAACGTGTGTCCAACGTTCTTCGAGGTGTGTTCCGTATACTTGCTTGATTCGAGTTACTGGTACTGTACTGTTCCAATAGTAAGTGCCTGAAGTTTTATTGTACATCCACCCGCCGTATTCAGTTACTGTCTGGTCGTACCACCCAGTCACGTTCACGTAAGTTATTACCTCCCAAGGAAGTTCAAACCCAATGGTCGCGTTAACCAGTTCAGAAGAGGTAACGGTTAGTCTCATTTTCCACGGTGCGCCTCTGGACACAGAGTATATAGAGTTGTTTTCCATGTCAAGCTTCTCGAATTCCCATGTGTCCCGGAAACCACCGGAAATGAGACCTGGCTTGCCTACAGCAACCATACGATTGGGGGAGGTCTTGCCCTCCCAAGCTACATAGCCGAAGTCGATCCAACTGTCCTTGGAGTCTGTTATTTCAAGATTAACCCAGAAAGGCCCGATAGGAGTGGTTGTGGAGTTGAAATATCCAACTATTTCAATTATCCACTTTTCATCTGTTTCTGTTACGTTGCTCAGTTCTTCGTTAAAATTGTATAAACTGATCTGCTTTTTTTCTGGTAGAGGAGGATTTTCCCCTTCTGGTGGAGGCGGAGGCAGATCCTTCGTCTTGTTGAAAAAGAAACTTTCAATGTGCCAAGTTTTGGATTCGTTCCAATAGTTGGTGTTTATCTCGTTGACGTAAACCATCCTGCATTGTGCAAAACCGATCTCTGTTCCGTTTTCCGAACGAACATCAGCATTCCAGTTGACACCAGCTCTTCCGAGAGTCATATTTCTAGTGAATATAGTTTTCTTGACATCTATTACAACTGTGAAAAGTTCTCCTAACGGAATACAATTGGTGTCGTTAACTTCGGTTCCGTTTTGGAGATATATCCTAAAGCTGGGATACGGCCCAAACTCCCATGCCTGATTCACCCAACTCCAAGAATCATCAAACGTCTCTTGCTGTTTATCCCAATGAATAAGAGTGCCATTGAAACCTTCTTCTTTCCACCATGGAGCTTCTTCTGAAGGCTCTTCTGGTGGCTCTTCTTGAGCTGAAATCGGTATGATCAAGGTTGATGAGAACAGAATCAAAATAAGTGTTACGAAGGTTAGGCAAACGCGTTTGAGTTTCATATAATCGCCCTCAAAACTTCATCATGTTTATTACGATATTAGACATTGGCATATTTATATATATTACGAGCATATAAATATTACCTCATAATTAGAATAAATGACGATTAGAATATAGAATTAGAATCTCAAGTCCAACTTCCAACTCCATTTCACATGCCAAGCTTTTTACGCATTAAGCAGTTCATTGTAATATACACGTAGCAAATTTGCTTGGCTATAGGCATAAGAGCAGAAGGAAAACATTATTGTTGGAGGCTTAAGTTTGAAGCGGGAATATCCTAGCCAACCCATCGTAGGCGTTGGAGCAGTCATATTGCATGATAGAAAGCTTGTCCTTGTAAAGAGGGGAGTTGAGCCTGATAAGGGTAAGTGGAGCATTCCGGGAGGAGGAGTGGAACTAGGAGAAGGGGTTCGAGATACTGCTGTAAGAGAAGCCAAAGAGGAATGTGGTTTGGACATCGAGCTTGCTATTGACAGACCCATGGACGCACTAGATAAAATGGTTCCAGGCGAAAAGGGACGCCTTCAATATCATTACGTTCTGTTGCAGTTTCTAGCTCGACCAAAGGGAGGAACCTTGAAGCCTACCAGTGACGCAACAGAGGCTAGGTGGGTCCCCCTGGAAGAAGTGCAAAAATACGATCTGACAGACTCTCTTCGTTTATTCTTCAAAAAACATCTAAAGGAACTAGAAGGATTCTAATTCTTATCCGTGAAGAAGAGTCTCGTTTGCCCCATGGTTTGAACATCAAAGGCTCTTACCTCTACCACCATAGGAAAATCTTTCACTACTTTTCCAAGAACGAGGCAATAATGGGGCGGAAGATCCTGAGCAATGGACTTCACAGTTTCGGAGTCAACTCTCGCCGCTCTGGATACGGTTTCAAGGTCGCGTTCGTTGGTGAAATTGAAAAGAAAGATGTTGTCGGCTTGGCGATAGATGTTTTCTCGTATGGTGTCAGGTTGATTGGTCACGAAGGTGGTGAAAACTCCGAAGTGTCTCATCCTCGTAACGATGTCATCCCAGTAGGTTTCCCGAAGATAAAGATGAGCTTCCTCAGCAAAGAGAAAAACAGCTTTTATCTTCCACTGGCTTAGAAGTTCCACAAGCTTTCCGAGAGTATACTCCACAACAATCTGGCGATCAACCGACGAAACATCCCGCAAATTTAATATCAAAGCTCCGCCTTTTCGGATTTCTTCAAAAAATTTTTCGAAGGTCGTTGCTTCTGCTACGTTGTCTGTGAAAAAGCCGGAGTTTAGCAGGCTATAGTAACGGGAGAAAAGAGCATCTCGCACGTGCGAATTACAATTCCAACTCCTAATGGCCTCGCCGAGTTCTTGGAGAGTAAAAGCCCGTCGCTGCTGCAGAGATCGCCATATGCGTCGAAACTCTCGAGTTGATGTTCCGGGAAGATTGAGAGCGTGAACGAGAATGTTTAACATAACTTTTAGATCCATTTGAGCCAGCGACACCTTGAGGCTAGCTCCAGGGGTAAGCACGTGAACCCTGTCGTGATACTCATTTTTTTCACCGTTGGAAGAAAAGCCTAGGTTGGTGTATTCGCCGTTTAAGTCAAGAACTACAACTGTGGCTCCGCAATCGACAAGGCCTAAAACAAGGAGTTTTGAAAGGTGAGATTTTCCGGTTCCTTTCTTTCCGGTGACTATGTTTAGTTTTCCATCGAGATCGTGAGCATTAATGGTGAACCGAGACTCCTCTTTGGTTTCGCCAATGTTGATGGGAAGATTCCCGTTGTTTATCATATGAGTTAGTAGAGAAGGGATGGAAAATTTTTTGATTCCAGATTTAGAGCGGGAAGGAAGCCACGAAACATTAACACCCAACTTTTCATTTTCGATAGTTCCTCGAATTTTGCATAAAAGCATCCATGCGTCTTGAATATGATTTATGTGCGATGACACTTCCAACGGATCAAAGACTTCTCCGTGAACAGACTGTTCGGTTGTGGAGTCTCGGAGAAGCTCTTCAAGAAGACCTGGGACGCTGGCGAATTGAACGTCAATTACCTGCGTGATCAACTTTTTGTTAACTCTTGGGTCTTCTATGAGGAGATAGTCGCCCTTTTCAACATTGTCGCTTGGGAAACTGAGGATTTGAATTGTGTTGCCTTCTTTCTTGTAAAGCCGCAATGCTAACCCTCAGAGCCCTTTCCAAAAGGTCCGAAAAGTAGTCTACGTACGTTTGGTCTTGCAATTATTTTGAGCCCATATTGTTGAGCTATGAACCGTTGAATACCTATCACCTCAGTGGCGGTGAAGGTTGAAAATATGTGAGCTAAGCGCAAGGTTTCAGGATAGCTTTGAATGAGAAGGTCGCTTCCAAGAAGCTTTTGCACGGCTTCTATTCCCCGTTCTCGCGGGACCTTCTTATCAATATCCAACCTGAAGGAACAGATTCCATGGGTTAATTTTGCTACATAAACGTTTCCGAGAGGGAACACGGGGCCTGATGGAATTGGAAAGCCGTTTATTTGAAGCAGACACGGCGGGTCAGATTTTTCTACCAAATCTGTTAGTCGATAGCCTAAAAGCCTTAGGTTAGTTGTTTTGGAGAAGGCTAGGATGGTGTTAAGGCGATTTCTAGCGATTTCTAAGAGTTGAGATATTGCGTTCACTGGGCTGTCGACGGTTCCGGCTGTTAGTGAGCCATCCCACAGAATGACGCTGTCGTACGCGGAACAGGAAATGCCCAGCTGAAGCCAGCGTTCAAGCAGATTGCCAATTCTAGTTTGCATGTTAAGTAGGCTTGGAGCGCTGGCGTATTCTGAGACTTTAAAGGAGTAGCGCCTAAATATATTGTATATTTCCTTCTTGTTTTCTTCTGTTAGGTGGAAGGGGAAGGGCCCAAGGCGGAGGTATTGGTATCGGTTTTTCTTTTTCCAGACGATTGCCCCCCTTATAGCGCAGAGTACGCCGGTTTCGGTTTCGCCAATTTTTATGCTTGAAATGTCGATGGCGGCAACTGGGGTGTCGTCTAAAAGGGGTTTTAAGGGAATTGATTCCATTGTGAAGGAGTCATGAGTTCCTAAAACTGGTGTGGCATCTTCAAAGTTTTCTGTTGCAGTTTGGTTGAAGATTATTTTGTTGGGTTGAAAATATTCTCCTTCCATGTTTTTCATTGATCTGAGGCTTAGCTCGATGAAATTTTGTGGAAGTTGCAGATGTTCTAGGGATTGTGGAAAATTATATCTTGGTGTTGTTGTATAGTGTAATTGTTCAATCAACAATATTCACCAATAAAGTATGAGAGTGGCGGAGGGCATATTTAAATGTTGTGCATGTGCATTATGTTCAATTCAATAAACAATAAGGGAGACCGATGACAGAAGAAGCAAAGTCGCCAATCCGCCTAAAAATGAAGGTTGGAAACCTAGAGTTCGAGATAGAATGCAAGGAAGATCAGCTTGAGGAGGCTGTCAAAAAAATTCTGTCAACGGTCACTGAATACGCAAAGGAACCAGTAATCGTGTCAGAGCGTCATTTGCCTCCTGCCAGAGCTGAAACATGTAAGGGGCTCATACAAAAACTTTGGTCAGAAGAATGGTTTGCGTCTCCTAGAGGATTAGGAGAAGTCCACAGCGAAATGGCGCGCAGAGGTTTCCATTACGACCGCACTGCGGTGGCGCACGCCCTCGTAGACCTAGTGAAGGATGGCGTATTAACCAGAGAAGGGCGACCGCGGCGTTATCGTTACGCCCAGAAAAGGCCACCTAGCCGTTAAGGAATAACTTTTGCTTACAGGCCCCTAGCGGCTTGTGAAATATTTTTGAAGCCTGTTTATCCCTTCAGAAATATTTTCAATCGAGTTAGCATATGAAAACCGGATATATCCTTCTGCGTTACGCCCAAAAGCAATTCCGGGAGTAGCTCCAACACCTGCCTTCTCCAAAAGCTCAAAAGCGAATTTCAATGAATCATCTGTAAACTTCTTGGCGTTTGCAAGGACATAGAACGCGCCAGCAGGTTCAACAGCTACACCTAACCCAATTCCTCTGAGACGCTTAATTATTAACTTCCTCCGCTTGTTGAAAACATCAACCATACGCTTGACATCAGGGCCGGCTTCTTTGATGGCGGCGATTCCAGCCCACTGGCTAATAGTATTTGCGGCGATGAAGAAATTCTGCATCAACTTTTGCAACGGGCGCACGTACTTTTTCGGAGCGATGATGTATCCGAGGCGCCACCCTGTCATGGCGAACTGCTTGGAGAAGCCGCTTGCGACAAAGGCTTTGTCCGTGAATTCCAGTATTGAATGCGCTTTCCCCTCGTATGTGAGACCATGATATATTTCGTCTGAGACCACTATGGGACCGAGCTTAGCGATTTCGTTCATGGTACGAGCGTCTAGTACTTGCCCCGTGGGATTCGCAGGCGAGTTAACCACAATAGCCTTAGTCTTGAAACCGATTCTTTCGTCTATTTCTCCAAGATTAAGTCGAAATCCGTCGTCTTCATTGACCTTTACAAACACTGGAGTACAGCCTAGGAATCTAACCATGTTTGGGTAGCAGGAGTAGTGGGGGTCAGAAAGTATCACTTCGTCTCCTGTCTCAAGCAAAGCTGAAAAGATGATCATCAAAGCTGGCGAAGAACCGTTCGTCACTAGGATTTGGTCAGAAGAAATAGAAACGCCGTATTTCGCTAGATAATGTTCGGCGATGGTTTCTCGCAGCTCTAAGAGGCCAAGGCTTGCGGTATAACGGGTCTTTCCTTCGCTTATCGCCTTCTCTGCAGCCTTTTTGATGCAGTTTGGCGTGGGAAAATCGGGCTCGCCGACTTCGAGGTGAATTATCGACCGCCCCTGACGCTCGAGTTCCTCCGCCCGCTCAAACACTTCAACAGCGTAGAAAGGCGACATTTCCATAACGGTCTTGCGCATTCAAATCTTCCTCGTTGCAACTCGCTTTTGTTTCATTCCCTAGCTTTCATAGACGTTTATTAAGGTTTAGGCTGAGCTTTTAGCCAATACTTTTTGAATTAAGTCCGTTTTCTCCCAGTTTCCCTCATGAATAGACCCAATATTAGAATTATTTCCGCTATAATCGCCAGCATAACCATAGCTGGAAAGAAATACCCAGTTGTGTCTTTTAGATATCCAACCGCTATGGGAAAGAGGAAAGGGCCGATATTGCCTAAGGAAGATATCAACCCAACCGAACTTGCCACGAGTCCAGCTACTTCTGAAAGTTCCGTTGGTACAATTAAAACCAGAGTTACGATGCCGGCGGTGCAGAACCCAGCTACAAATATGACGACCCATAGAGAGACGACTGAAAACAATGCGATAGCTAGAATGGTCGGGCCGCTAACGAGCCCCAAAACCCACAGGAAGGGTTTTCTTCGGCCTAGTTTGTCGGATAACGTGCCTACCGTAGGACCAGCTAACAAAAATCCCAATGGCAACATGGAAGCCACCAGTCCCGCAATTTCAGGTGAGATGCCTTCAAGTTCAAGCATGTCTGGAAGCGACACAACGAGCGTGTCATAACATCCCATGGCACATATGCATAATCCGGTTAAAATCCAGATTTCTTTTACTCGAAGTAAGCGAGCGAATTTTTCTTTTGATAGAGCCCTCAGAGTTGCCTTATGTGCTAATTCTTCTTCTTTGCTTCTTGCAGGTTCTTTGGCTACAGTCCACCACAATGCAGATAGAATTAACCCGAAGATTCCGTAAACGAAGAAGACGTTTCTCCAGTTATGAACCGATTCTAAAACGAAGGGAGTTAGGATCAGTGCAGTTATCTCTCCGATGGGAAAACCAGCTACATAAACACCTGTGGCAAAACTCACTTTCTTAGGGAACAAAGTACCCACAAGCTTAGATAAAGAAGGTAAGATTGCTGCGAACCCGATTCCGAGGAACAGTTGAAAGATTAACAGAGTTTCGTAATTAATAGCGAAACCCCTTAAGAATCCAAAAACGCCCATAATGGTCGCCGCTAACTTCAAAGTTGCTGAAGGCCCAATGCGGTCGCTTAACAAGCCCCAGGGAATGCGTAGCAGCACGAGGGCTAGGATACATATTGAGAAGACAAAGTTAGCTTGAGCATATAGTAACCCCATTTCTAACCGTATCTCCGAAACAAGCCTTGAAAAAGAGAAAAGAAAGAAGTGAAGTTCAAAGGCTGTAAGGAAAGCCAAAGTTAGCATAATCCACCGATGCTGAGAGGAGTTTTTCATCGCAAACGCCAAAGAAATGAGTAAGGAGGTGTAAGTAAATATTTAGGCTTGTGTGGCAAAAGTAAAGGTGAAAGATGATGGGCATGCCTTTTACAGCTATCCAGAACATCTTGGATGGTCGTTTTGAAGGAAAGCAAGTGGATATTAGCGGATGGGTTTATCGGAAAAGAGAAAGCAAAGACGTTATTTTCGTTGTAGTACGCGACGCTACGGGTTTCATACAATGCACCGTTAAAAGGGATAGCCCAGCTTGGGCTGAAGCTGAAAAAGTGACAATCGAATCCTCCGTCAAATTGACTGGAACCGTGAGAAAGGATAAACGCGCTTCTGGAGGCTTTGAGGTGTCCACGAACCAATTTGAAATAGTTGGGCTAGCTGAACCATTTCCAATAACGAAAGATCAAAGCGAAGAATTTCGACGTAATGTCCGACATCTATGGGTTCGAAGTCAAAGAATGAGTAACATTATGAAAATAAGAAGTGAAGTGCTACAGTTTATACACGAGTTTTTCAGAAAAAGTGACTTCATTGAAGTTTCGCCACCTATGTTCATATCTAGTGCTGTGGAAGGCGGAGCCACACTTTTCGGTGTGAAGTACTTTGATAAAGATCTTTATCTAACTCAAAGCGCCCAATTGCACCTTGAAGTGTTAATCAGTTCTTTAGAGAAAGTCTATTGCGTCGCTCCCTCCTTCAGAGCTGAAAAAAGTAGGACGATAAGGCATCTTGCAGAGTATTGGCACGTAGAAGCAGAACAGGCTTTCGCGACAATGGATGACCTAATGCGCTTGGAAGAAAATCTCGTAAGTTACGTGTGCCAAAAAGTTGCGAAACAATGCGAGAAAGAGCTTAACAAGCTAAAAGTGGATGCCAAAAAATTGGCTGAAGTGAAACCGCCGTTTGGCAGAATTACTTATGACGAAGCCATAGAGCGACTTCATAGAAAAGGGTTCAAGATCAAGTGGGGACAGGATTTCGGGTTTGATGAAGAGAGGGTTTTGGCGAAGGAGTTTGGAAAGCCCGTTTTCGTGTATGCTTATCCCAAGGAGATAAAGGCGTTTTACTGTAAAATGTACAAGGAGAACCCTAAACTCGTTATGTCTGTGGATTTGATTGTGCCAAATATTGGAGAACTTGCCACTGGCGGGTCAAGAATTGATGATAAAGAGGAGTTGATTGCGCGCCTTAAAGAATTCGGGTTGAAGGAAGAGGATTATGACTGGTACGTTGATTTGAGAAGATACGGAACCACGCCTCACATTGGTTTTGGATTGGGAGTTGAGCGGTTACTCGCTTGGATGCTTGATTTGGAAAACGTGATGGACACCATTCCCTTTCCGCGTACAATCAGAAGATTCTACCCGTAATTTTCATTACAACATTTTACGATTAAGTGACAGCCTCGGCGGCGTAAACATGAGAAAACTAACGAATGGAAAGAGAAAGGGCAAGATTGTGGGGCAAGTGAGGAAGCCGAAGTTATCTTTGAAGGATAACCTTTGGATTCTCAAACTTCTCGACGATTCCAGCCTTGCCGCGGATTTGGATTATAGTGCAGATTATCTGGCGACGAAGGCTTGGGGAAAAAGTCTATGCGTAGCTTGTAAAGGTGGCAAGTTTTTGTGTGGCAAAACCAGATGCCCACTGGTTGTTAGGTTGCAGTCTTATTTTAGAGCTGTTCCTCTTCTTAGGGGCACGGATTTGGATGGCGCTTCTCCGCCAGGCGTCTTTGTCGGTCGGATTGGCTATCCCTACGTCTATGCGGGTCCTTTGGTTCCCCCAGTTCACGAGGACACGAGCCTTTACGATTTGCCTGAGTTTTGGTTTGGAAAATCTATCGATGAAATTGTGGGTTTCAGGTCTTTGCTTGTTAGGGGGAAGCATAGGATTCATGTGAAGAAGTTTGAGGATGCTGGGAAGATTATGGATAGAACTCGTGAGTTGGCTTTGTCTGTCGGTCCAGTGGATGTTGAGTTGATTTTTAAGAATAAGCCTAGGAGACGCTTTGTTTTGGATGATGAAGTCCAGCCTTTTGGGCCTTCCGCGGTTGTTAGAAAAATGAGGGTTTCAACTTCGCGGTGGGATCATCAGATTGAGAAGGCTTACTTTGATAGTGACTTGAAGGCTGCTGAGGCCACTACTACCTTGTATCAGAAGGGCGTGTTGGTTACAAAGATTCAGCGAGCATTTAGCGTTGGCGCATTTGGACTGAAAGACAACAGACGCTTGGTTCCCACCCGTTGGAGCATAACGGCTGTGGACAGCATTCTTTCAAAAGATATGATAGAGAAAATCAAAACTTTTCCTGAGGTTAATGAATACCGCGTCTACGAGTCCAGGTATTTGGACAACAGATTCGAGGTTTTAATGATGCCTGGAGCTTGGAGCTACGAGGCTATGGAAGCTTGGTATCCGGGCACGGTTTGGAACCCCAATGGCAAGTATGTGGTTATGTTTTCCGATTGGGAAGGTTTTGACGGTCGCACCACCTACGCCAGTATTGGGGGTTGTTATTATGCGGCTCGTTTGGCTGTTGGAGAGTTGTTGACGAACGAGAGACGACAGGCTTTGGTGGTTGTTTTGAGGGAGGCGCATCCGGGTTATATTATGCCTGTTGGTGTTTGGCAGGTGAGGGAGAACGTGAGGAACGCCATGAGGCAGAAGCCGCTGAAATATAACACGTTGGAGGAGGCTTTAACTCGTATTGCCAGTCAGTTTGAGATTCCGCTGGAACATTGGATAGAGAGGAGTAAACTGCTTAGGGATGCACTTTTTCAGAGAAGAATTACTGATTATTTTAGAGGGTAAGCTGTGTTCTAGAATTTTTTACTATCGGTTTAGTAATTATTGACGGAATTGAAATAACCATTAAAATCTTTGCGAGCATATCTTCAACATACGATTTTGTAATGGCGGTGCTGAGAGACGAAAAGGAGAAACGAATTCAACGTAGTTGCGAAGATTCTTAGGGTGGCGGCTAAGGGATCTAATGAATCGGAGATTATGGAAAAGTGCAAGTTGGATTCCACGGTTTTGGAGAATTATTTGTCTGCTTTGGCAGAGTTGAGCTTGCTTATGGTGGAGGAGAATGGTGAAAATTTTTATCGAACAACCGAGAAGGGATTGGATTTTCTGCGTATTTACCATCGTTTAAGATGGCTTTTATGGGGTAGCGACAACGATTTCTTGTTGATGCGTCTTTTGGGGCAGTTGGAGAAGAAGAGTGTGCATCCTTTTTACGTGAGCTAGGCTTCTATTTTCTTTTTGTTTCAACTATTGCGGCTAGGAAGCCGATGACGCCGACTATTAGGAGGAGGTTGAAGATAGTTCTCCATTGTGGGTTTTGTTGGAACCATTCTTCGAGGGGAAAGGTGGCGGTTATGACTAGCCATGCTCCGTAGGCTGTTATGAGGATGCAGATGGCTGCGATAGTGTATTTGGTTATTTTGTTCATTTTGTTGTCTTGTTATGCTTGTTGTTTGCTGGACGTAAGGGTTGTGAATTTTAGGTCAGTATCGGTGATTCATGGTTTCTAGAGGTTTTTTCTATCGGGTTTGGTATATTGTTGGGTTTGAAATAATGATTATAGTTGTTGGCATCGTCTTTTCATGTTGGCGATAAGTCGATGGCTGAGAAGAGAAGCGAGTTTGATATCGTTGCTGATGTTCTGCGGGTTGCGGCTTTGGGTTCTAAGGAATCGGAGATTATGGTTGGCTGCGATTTGAACCGTGAGCTTTTGGAGAAGTATATGCCTTCTATGGTGGTTTTGAAGTTGGTTAGTGTGGAGAAGGAGAGCGAAAATTTTTATCGAACCACCAGTAGGGGACTGGAGTTTCTGCGTTTCTATCATGGCTTAAGATGGCTTCTATGGGGAAAAGACTTCGACTACTTGTTGATTAACATTTTAACTAAGCTGAAGAAGGATAGGCATCCATACTACGTAAGATAAGCGCGTTATGTTGCTGTGGCATCACAGTCACAATAATTTAAAAGTTTACATTTTAATATTAGAATCCGCGCTTGTTTGTATATTTAAAAAGGAGGTGGAATTTTGGTAAAGTGTGGACTCTGTGGAGCAGATGCACCCGAACAACCAAAGATTACTCGAGAGGGTAAGTGCTCTGTTTGTGGTGCAAAGTTGGCAATAAAAAAATAATTTAATGAAAGTTAGGAGTGAATCACGCGCGCAATACCTTTAGTGGGTGTAAAACGGAAATGGATGAAAACATAAAGTATAAGAAGCTGAGAAACTTCAACGCGGTGATGGGTTTCTTCCACTTTGTCCAGTTTGGTCTGATGATAGCGCTTAGCAACGATACGACATTACCGGTGACAGCATCACACCTCGAGTTCAACCCAGCCACGTCGTCACTTGAGCTTACTACCAATACTATAGTAGATATAAGGCTAGGACCGTTGGTGGCGCTTTTTCTGCTTATTTCTGCCATAGCACATTTCACTCTTGCTTCCCCTTGGGGATACCCGTGGTACGTCAGAAACCTGAAGAAAAACATCAACTACGCGAGGTGGATTGAATACGCCCTCAGCTCCTCTGTGATGATAGTTGTAATAGCTATGCTAACGGGTGTCTATGATGTCGGTGCCTTAATTCCGATATTCGGTGTCAATGCCTGCATGAACCTTTTTGGTCTCATGATGGAGTTACATAACCAGACAACAGGGAAAACAAATTGGACAGCTTATTACTGCGGGGTCTTCGCCGGGATTATACCTTGGATTGTTATAGGAGTCTACCTCGTTGGTGCGAGTGTCACTGCTGCTGGAGCAATACCTGACTTCGTATACTGGATATTTGTGTCTATAGCGCTTTTCTTCAACATCTTTGCTGTGAACATGATTCTGCAGTACAAGAAGGTGGGTAAGTGGAAGGACTACCTCTATGGCGAAAGAATGTACATTATCCTGAGTCTTGTGGCGAAATCGTTGCTTGCTTGGCAGGTTTTCGCTGGAACTCTTCGACCTATGTGAGCTATTGAATCCTCGAACCTAGTGGGAATTCTGCGTCGGCTAGATAAGGCTATAGTTGGTATGTGTACCCAAGAGAATGGATGCACATATTTCCCTTTATTTTTTATTTAACCAACAATACGTATACGATCATCTTGGGATGCGAGTTTTATGGCTTTGATTGCGCTTTTCTCTTTATCTTTTATCTCCAGCATGACGTCAAAATCAAAAGGTTTTGTTTTTGCTAAAAATTTTTTGAAATGTTCTAAATCAATTGACTCGGCATGTTTGCCTTTTAGTTTGCCTATTTGTTGAGAACTGTAGTCAACCATTGGTATGCCGTCTTTCTTTTTCCAAGTTTTAGTAAATGCACCGAAAGCTTCTTTTATTGTTTCTCCGGAGTTGTTTGTTTCATGATGGAAAACGTCGAATAATACTGGAATTTCTGTTTCTGCGTTTATTTGGAGGCAGTCTTTCAGTTTATAACGGCTGTCATCGTTTTCGATTACAAGTCGTTTTTTTATAGTTTCGTCGAGCTTTTCAAATCTGTCTATGAATCTTTTTATGCTTTTTTCTTTGTTTCCGTATACTCCGCCGACGTGTATCTGTATTTTTGCAGAGGAGTCAAGTTCCATTAGATCTAAAATTTGTGTGTGGTAGGTAAGTTCTCTAAGGCTATTTTGAAGCACTCTGTTGTCCACAGAATTAATTATGGTGAATTGGTCGGGGTGCATTGATATTCGTATGTCATTGTTTTTGATGAAATCGCCGATCGTTTTAAACTGTTTTTTGAAATGTTCTTGCCAGCTAAACTTACAGATGGGGTGAGAGGCGAAGGGAACGAGGTCTGACGTTATTCTGAAGAACAATATGTTGTGTCTTACATTGAACTGCATTATCCTCATAAGGCAGCCTAAGTTGTTTTCAACGGTTTCTACCAAACGCTCTTCAGAGTAAGACTTTAGACGGAATGTCCGGCTGCTTTTGCATCCTATTGCCGTATTTATGCAAGGATAACCAATTCTCATTTTATGAACGCCTTTAATTCCCATAATTGATTTTTTCCCAGTAAAATAGAACGTTATGGTGATTTAAGGCCTATTTCTTCGGTTATTTCATCTAGTTTAACTATTACAAGGGGTTTTTCTGGGGTAAAGGAGGACCAGCCTTCTTCTTTTTTGAAGCCGTGGGCGGCGAGGAAGTTTTTTGAAAGTTTTTGTTTTCCTTCTTCCGCCATTTTTTTGATGACTTTTGTTCTTTCCTGAGGGTTTGCAACAACCTTTAACGTGCCTCTTAGGACGACAAAGTTGTATTGGCTTAGGTCTGTTTGGATTTTTTCTATTTCAACGCAAACTCGATTATCTTTTTCGAGTAGTTTCATTTTTCTGCCGTAGTCTGTAAAGTGGAAATATAGGGTTTCGTTCATGTAGACGTATTGAAACGGTGCCATGTAGGGATGTTTGTCTCCTTTGAAGGCGATTCGACAGAGCATTTGTTCCTGAATAAGTTTCTTTATTTCGTGTTTTTCCATTTTAGGTAATTTAACTATCGCCAAGTTATATCCCATTTAATGTATCCTCGTGTGGGATCTGTTAACTCTTGGGGTGACAGGAAGGCTGTTAACCGTCGGGTGATAGTTTTCACGAAGAGTCTATATAAGGGTAATGTTTTAGCGAAATCCTTAGTTAGAATTCATAAAACATAAAATTGCGTTCTATGATTCAATGTATAGGGAATTTTGTTGTTTCTTGAAGAGAATTTGGCAAAGTTAAATGGACGACTTTCAGAAAATGATCTTCATTTAGAAAATCAAGGAGATAAACTTGTTCTCATTGAGAAGGTGCCGTATACTCTAAATAATTTACCTCGGTTAAAAAATGAACTAAAAGAGGATTACAAACTAAGATTTGATGGGCATCGTAAATGTTGGTATATAGGAAACGAAGGAATAAAAAAACTATCCAACAGAGTGTTAAAAACTCAACCTTCTAAGTCTGAAAACGAATTAAAAGATAAGTTGGAAAATTTTATTGAGCAAATAAAAAATGGAGAATTGAAAAAATGCATTGAGGATTTTCTTCATGAGAACCCATTTTATTATGAATGCCCAGCAGCAAAAAGTCATCATCACGCATACAAACATGGACTGCTTGAACACTCCATTCAAGTCATTGAATTATCTTTTAGTCTGATAAATACCTTCGACAAGGACATTACAATAAATAATGACCTAATAATCGCTGGCTCAATACTCCATGATGTAGGTAAAATTAATTGTTACAAATTTGTTGACGGCGGAATTGGCAGTTGTCCTACTCTTTCAGAACAAGACCACATAATAAATGGAATTAAATTGGTTTCTCAATACATTCAATACGAACAGCTTGATGATTTATTACATATTATTGCTAGCCATCACAAAGAAGTTAAACATGGATCTCCAGTCAGCCCAATATCAAATGAAGCATGGATAATCAACGTAACAGATGAGCTTTCATCAAAAATAATGGGATAGAATGTAAACATTCAAAAATCTTGGAACGATAAAGTCATCGTCGTATTAGAAGGAAAGACTCCAGCAGAATCATGTGGAATAGAAATCAAAGGAAAAAACAAGTGGCTAACCCTAATTCAAAACGCAAGTCACTCCACTAAGGCTTAAAAGAAACTTAGTACTATATTTCCTTTTATGGCAAGATATATTGAGTGCCCATCTTGCAAAAACAAGGCAGTAGATCGCCAGTTTAGATTGGTGATGCTTGTATCAGTCGAGGCACCTAGTGAGAGATATAGCAAGCAAGAAATTCTCTATGCACGGATATGCCCTAAATGCAACGTAGTCTTTTATGACAGAGAATATGACGAGAAATTAAGGGTCTGAAGAAGCAAAAAATGGAAGCTAATCTGAATTTTGTAGAGCAATACCCAACAGTTAACACGAAGAACAAACGCCCACAGAGTTAACAAATCTTCCGTGTGAAGATTTTATGTTTTCTACAAATTTAACATGCCAACTATTTTTTCCCTTGGTGCTTGTTCCTTTTCGCTTCGAAGTATTCGCATCTTCCTATGTTTTCGTCAATGCGCATGCGTAATGTACGAAATTTGGAGCAACGGTAAACGTATTCGTTCCACGCTTCAATAAAGTATCCTTCTAGTTTTGCGCAGTCCTTACATTTCACCAAAATTACTCCTCACCAAAAAACTCAGCAAGCTTACGAGTCTCAGACCCACGCAAAACCTCAGCACACTTCTTAGGGTCCAAAGACTTAAACTCCAACCCCAAAGTCGCCAAAAGCCTCTGAACACCCTTAGCCAAACGAGGAGCCACAAGAACGCCCCTAACCTCCCGATTAGCCACAGTCTTCACATAATCAACATACTTCGCCAACTGCAAAGCCGCCGTCCGCCCCGCCGCCTTCCGCTTAAGCTCCACCACCACAAGCCTCCCATTCCCGTCAATACCGTAAACATCCACAAACCCAGGCTCAACCTTCTTCTCATAAGTAATAGGCTTCAAGTCTGGCTCCACCAGAGACGGCTCCAACAAAACCGCCCTCTGCATATCCTCTTCGCTGGCGTAAAGAGAAAACTCGCCCCTGTCAACCAAACTCATAGCCGAAACCAAGTAAACACGATCAAAAGAAATCCTAACAGACTCAGAAGGCTTCCGCCGAACAGCCCGCACACACAAAACATCCCCAACCACACGAGTATGAAACAAACACCCAGCAGGCTGCCAATTCACAGGCTCATACCCAACAGGACGATGAACCAAAACCGAACCATCCCCCTTAATCACAACAATACGCTCACCCGCCTCCAACTTCGAACTCGCCCTCCCCCTATAATCCACCCAACAATTACCCACAACAACCACCACCCTCCGCTCCGAAACAGCATCTCTAATAAACTCCGCCGCCCTCCCAACACCCGGATTCTCCAAAACAACAACGGGCTTTCGACCAGACACACAAACCGCCAACAATCTTTAGAAGAACAAACACAGATAAAACTTCTGAGAAACATGCAAAAATGGAACACAAAACGCAAAACCATGCGCCACTACAACCACCTAGCCCCAGTCTACGACACCCAATACTCAGAAGAACAAAACGCAAAAATAAAAGTCGCCCTAAACAACACAAAACTCAGCCAAAACGAACTAATCCTAGACATGGGTTGCGGAACAGGCATCCTCTTCCAACACGTCGCCAAATCAGCTAAGCTTCTCGTGGGCATAGACATCTCGTCAAAAATTCTCCAAGAAACAAAAAAACACACAAAACAACTACCCAACACAGCCATCATCCGCGCCGACGCCGACTACACACCCTTCCAAAACCAAACATTTGATCAAGTTTTTGCCATAACCCTCCTACAAAACATGCCAAACCCCCTCAAAACCATCCTAGAAATAAAAAGAGTCACCAAACCGCAATCCACAATCATAATAACAGGACTAAAAAAGAAGTTCACCCAAGAACATTTCATAAAAATCCTCAACAAAGCAGAACTGAAAATTTCCACACTAAAAACAAATCCGCAACTAAAAGGATATCTTGCCATATGCCAAAGTTAAGAGAATAACCCTTAAAAGAGCCTTTCAAATGTATAATCGTGAGGAAACAAAATGCCAACCCACGGATCTTTGTCAAAAGCGGGAAAAGTTAGATCACAGACTCCAAAAATGACATCCACCCCCAAAAAAAACCGAATCCCCAAACTACGGTCTCGACGAAACTACGAAAAAAGAATCATCCTCCAGCGAAACGCTGGGCAAAACGGGGGTGGCCGTGGAAGACGTAGACGTGGACGTAGACGTAGATAGTTTATATTTCATTTTGCAAGCCTGATAGTTGGTTTTTGCAAAGCAACATTGAGCAAGGATGTAGATTTATCTAAAAGCTTTCAATGCATATTTTGTAGATGCGTTCCAATGAGTAAAAAGGCCTACAGAGAAATCATCCAACGCTTAATGCAGATTCCCAATCCCACAAAAGATGACATTAACCTCATTAAAGTGAAAGTTGCCGGAAAACATGACCTAGGAAAAGTTCCTTCCAACTCTGAACTAATACGCAACCTCAAACCAGATGAAAAGAAAAAACTGCTCCCCATCCTACGGAGAAAAATCGTCCGCACAATTTCTGGAGTAACCATAGTTGCTGTGATGACAAAACCTTGGCCCTGCCCCCAAAAAAATCCATGCGCATACTGCCCCGGAGGTCCTCCATACGGAGTTCCTCAAAGCTACACTGGCCATGAACCAGCCGCCATGAGGGGTTTACAAAGTGGCTTTGACCCTTATGAGCAGGTTAGAAACCGTATTGAACAGCTGGAAGCCATCGGACACACAGTTGACAAAGTGGAACTTGTAATTATGGGTGGAACTTTCCCGGGCATGCCCTCAGAGTATCAGGAGCATTTTGTTAAACGGTGCCTAGATGCCGTCGCTGAAAAGGAAACTCAAGCTTTGGAGGAGACTAAAAAACTTGCAGAAGTCAGTCAAACTCGCAATGTTGGAATTACCGTGGAAACGCGGCCAGACTGGGCTAAAGAAAAACATGTTGACCAAATGTTGTCCATGGGTGTAACCCGTGTGGAACTGGGCGTTCAAAACGTGTACGACGACATTTACGAGCTGGTTGAAAGAGGTCACAGCGTTCAAGATGTCGTCGAAGCCACTCGCATATTGAAGGATGCTGGGTTAAAGGTGGCTTATCATCTTATGCCAGGTTTGCCGGGCTCCAGTTTCGAAAGAGACCTGAAAGGTTTTCATAGGATATTTAGGGATTCCCGGTTCAAGCCGGACATGATTAAGATATATCCTTGCCTCGTTCTGAAGGGAACAAAGGCTTACGATTGGTGGAGGAAGGGAGAATACCAACCTTATACCACTGAGGAGGCGGCTCAGCTTATTTTAGAGGTTAAGAAGACTGTTCCTCCCTGGGTTCGAATTATGAGGATTCAGAGAGATATTCCAGCCTATCTTATAGAGGCGGGAGTGAAACGAAGCAATCTTAGGCAATTGGTTTTGCGGAGGCTTAAGGAGGAAGGGGTGCAGTGTCGATGTATAAGATGCCGTGAGGTTGGGCATCGATGGTTGAAGGATAAAGTAAAGCCTGATCCAGATGGTGTTGAGATACGGACCTTTAAAGAGAAGGCTTCTGAGGGAGAAGAAATTTTTATTTCAGCTGAAGACCCTGTTAATGATGTTTTAGTCGGTTATCTTAGGTTGCGTATTCCTTCAGGGAAGGCTCATAGACCTGAAATTGTTTCTGAAACGACTGCGATAGTTCGTGAACTTCATGTCTACGGTCCTTTAGTTCCTGTTGGAAGGCATCTAGCTAAGGCGTGGCAACACAAGGGCTATGGAGGCGTCCTTTTATCTGAAGCTGAGCGAATATCTCTGGAGAACTATGACCTGAGAAAGATTGTTGTTACGAGCGCTCTTGGAACAAAACAATATTACAAGCGTTTTGGTTACAACTATGACGGACCTTATGTTTCTAAACTCTTAATTGGGTAGTTTCCTATTTCTATAGCTCAAAATAAGAAATGTTTGAAAATTTTTTAAAAACTGAAAGTCTGGTTTAGCTCTTCGATTTTTCTCAAGTCATAGTCTCTGAACATATTGCGGTTACTGTTTCCTTTATTTCAGAGACTTTACGCAATTTGTCAAACACAAATTCGTCAAGCTCTTCTATCGACTCGAAACTGACTTCAATGCATAAATCGTATGTTCCATATGTTGCGCTAGCTTTCTTCACTCCATCAATCGCCTTAATCTTTTTAAGCACCGATCTGTCTGTCCCAGCCTCCACCTTTGCTAGAACATATGCTGAAACCATGAATTCACCTCCATCAGATTTATATGATCTCCAACTTTTCCATTACGTGGACTCCAATACCTCTTTTTTCGCATATTTCCAAGACTTTAGAAGATATCTCTAAATCAATATTTTTTATTTTTCCCACATCAAGCCCAGATATTTCAACAACTACATTTACGCCGTATTTACCTGGATAAACATTTACATTGTATTCGCGAGGAGGACTTATGGTAGATTTTATTTCGTCTATGAGGCTTCCAATATTCTTATCAGTTATGTTGAAAAGGAAATATTCCCTACGACCTAGTTTTGACAATTGGTCGACCTCCGCTACCATGAATGACAACTTACTGCTCATCACTACTATATAACTATAAAACTTTTCTAAATACTTTGCGAGGCTCTGTGGCGGACCAGAAAGGGATTTGATGTAGCCCCCTTAGTTTTTTCTTTGAATGCTTCCAACATTCAGCTCATGAAATGCGGTCAAGGTTGCGACTCGAATGAACCCTACGTTTTCAAATTCTTAGTTGGATAACCAGCGCAAAACAGGAAACTCATATAACCAAGTGACGCTAAGCTGAGTAGCGTGGTTTTATGAATCTTTGGCGAAGGATTCCAGCTGGAGATAAACCCCCAGATTTAGTCAATGTAGTCGTTGAGGTCATAAGTGGGTCAAGGGACAAGTATGAATACAACTTGGACTGGGATGCTTTTGTGTTAGATCGAGTGCTCCATTCGTCGGTTGTTTTCCCAGTAGAGTATGGGTTTGTTCCCCAGACATGGTTTGACGACAACGACCCATTAGACATCATGATCTTAACCTACGAACCAACAGAAGTTGGTTGTATAATCAAGGCGAGACCCATCGGCGTATTAATCATGGAAGACGAAGAGGGCGAAGATCCAAAAATACTGTCTGTTCCTGTTAAAGACCCGAGATTCGATGGAATCCATGAGATTATAGACGTTCATCCCCATAAACTACGAGAAATTCAAGAATTCTTTGAAGTTTACAAGAGACTGGAACCTCGTAAGTGGGTTAAATTCAAAGCTTGGAAAAACTCTCAAGAAGCAAAAAAGGTCATCAACTATTCAATCGATCTATATAAAAAGAAATATTCTTCATAATAGAAGAAGGGAGAAAAATAAACCTAATTTCAATTCTGAACATGCCTGAGGCGATTTAAATGAGCGAAGAATTTCCAGGTTACAAAGGTGAAGCACTAAAATTTTTAAAAAAGGTTGGCGCTGAAATTGGTGACGTTATCCGTGTAACAAAAAATGGCGAGACCTATGAGGGTATTCTTATTCCTCGATCAGAGTATGGTGATGAAAAACACATCATAATGAAACTGAAAAGCGGCTACAACGTTGGAATTAACATCACCCCCAAGACGCAAATTAAAAAAGTTGGAGCAGGAATCAAACCAACCTTTACCCCACCACCCCTTCCAAAACAAAAATCAGGTTTGCCAAAAGTAGCCATCGTAAGCACAGGCGGCACAATAGCCAGCCGAGTGGATTATAGAACAGGAGGAGTACGCCCAGCCCTTTCCGCCAGCGACCTCTACAGCGTCGTCCCAGAACTTTCAGAAATCGCCATAGTAGACGCAACGATTCTATTCAGCTTATACAGCGAAAACATCACCGCGAAACACTGGTCAGAAACAGCAAAAAACATCGCTAAACACATCGAAAACGGCGCAGCCGGCGTTGTGGTAGCCCATGGAACTGACACCCTAGGATACACTGCCGCAGCCTTAAGTTTCGCACTGCAAGATTTGCCGGTACCCGTAATAATGGTGGCTTCCCAGCGATCAGCGGATCGTCCCAGTTCAGACGCCGCAACCAACCTGATAGGAGCTGTTAAAGCAGCTGCAAGCGCCCCTTTTGCAGAGGTAGTTGTCGCCATGCATGAAATGGTTTCAGACTTGACCATAGTATTTCACAGAGGAACAAAAGTAAGAAAATGCCACACGAGCCGTCGAGATACCTTTAGGTCCATAAACGCTACGCCCCTTGCCAGAATGGAAAACGATGAAATCACAATGTTAGTTGAAGATTACAAAGAACGTAATCCTTCACGGAAACTAGTCATAAAACCAAATTTCGACGAAAAAGTAGCCCTCGTCAAGTTTCATCCAAACCTGAATCCCCACATCATCGAGTGGTACGTTAACAACGGTTATAGGGGCGTTGTCCTTGAAGGAACCGGTTTGGGTCACGTAGGGAACTACTGCTTTTCAGCTATTCAGAAGGCTATTGAAAAAGATGTTATTGTTGCCATGACATCCCAATGCATCTGGGGACGCCTAGGAATGAACGTTTACAATCAGGGTCGAGACCTACTAGCCATGGGAGTTATCCCCCTCGAAGACATGTTGCCTGAGACAGCCCTCGTGAAACTAATGTGGGTTTTCGGTCAAACAACCAACATCGAAGAAGCTAGGAGGCTTCTCACAGAAAACATAGTCCATGAAATATCTCCGAGAACCCTTCACGAATTAACAAGTTGAGGAAACAACATGAACATCGACTATTCAAAAATCGGCTTGAAAGCAGGACTTGAGGTACATCAACAGTTAGACACAGCGGCGAAACTTTTCTGTTCCTGCAAGCCCCAACTTTTCAAGGAAACACCCGAAGTTACTTTTCTAAGAAGATTAAGACCAACCCAAAGCGAACTTGGCCAAATCGATCCAGCGGCTTTATTCGAATTTCAGAAGGGAGTGAAAATACTTTACGAATCCACCAGAGAAACAGCGTGTCTTGTAGAAATGGATGAGGAACCACCTCACGACCTTAACCGAGAGGCTGTGGAAATCGCACTAATCGCCGCTCTCATGATGCGAGCCAAATCCATAGACGAAATTCATGTTATGCGCAAAACCGTCATAGACGGATCAAACACCACGGGCTTCCAGCGAACATGCGTTGTGGCCTTGGATGGAGAAATTGACATCAAGGGGAAGAAGGTGCCCATTCAACATGTAAGCCTTGAAGAAGACGCCGCCAGAAAAATGGGTGAGGAAGGCCAGATTATTCGGTATCGCATTGACCGTCTCGGAATTCCTCTTATCGAGGTTACGACCGCTCCTGTTATTTATTCTCCTCAAGAGGCGGAGGAAACAGCTCTAGCCATTGGACGTATCTTGAGGGCTACTCGTAAGGTTAGGCGAGGGTTGGGAACGATTCGTCAGGACTTGAACATTTCTATTCGAGAAGGTGCTTTGATAGAAATAAAGGGTGTTCAAGAATTAGAGTTGGTTTCTCGGGTAATTGAAAATGAAGTTCGGCGTCAACTTAGTCTTCTGGAAATAAAGGCTGAACTACAGAAGAGGGGATTGAAGGAAAAAGACATCAAAGAAAAAATTGTTGACGTAACTTCCGTCTTTAAACAAACCAAATGTAAAGTTATTCTAAAAGCCCTTAAACAGAATAAACGAGTGCTAGCGGTCAAATTACCCAAATTTGCGGGACTCCTCAAAAGAGAGCTTTCGCTTGGTATGAGACTTGGAGCTGAGATGGCTGAAATTGCATGTTTCTGGGGAAGAGTTGGAGGTATCTTTCACACAGATGAAATGCCAGCCTATGGTATAACGGTTGACGAAGTGAATCAACTTGGGCGGCTTATGAAAAAGCAACAGCTAGACACAGTGGTGTTTGTCGCGGATATCTTAGAAAACGCAACTGACGCCTTGAAAGCCGTAACCCAAAGGGCAAGAGAAGCCGTAAAAGGTGTTCCAGAAGAAACCCGTGCAGCGAATCCCGACGGAACCACGCGATATATGCGTCCGAGACCTGGAGCTGCTCGTATGTATCCTGAAACTGATGTTCCGCCGATTCAGCTGACGAGAAAATATCTTGATAAGTTGCGGAGGCGGCTTCCTGAATTGCCTGAGCAAAAAATGAGGCGGTTGATGAAGGAATATAGGCTTAATCGAAAACTCGCTAAACAGATTTTGGATTCTGAATACAGTGACCTCTTTGAGACTGTAGCTAAAGAAACTGGGGTTTCGCCTACTGTTATAGCGGTTGCGTTGACGGAAACTTTGAAGGCGTTAAGACGAGAGGGAATAAATATTGAGGCTGTCACTGACGAGCAGTTTATGGAGCTGTTTAGTCTCATAGGCTCTGGAAAAACCACCAAAGAAGCTATACCTGAAATTATAACTTGGCTTTCAAAACATGAAGGAGCAACGGCGAAAGAAGCCCTTGAAAGCATGGGACTGGCGATGATTTCCCAGAAAGAACTTGAGAGGATGATAGATGATTTGGTAGAGGGGAACAAGAGCCTCATAAAGAAGCGAGGAAGAGAAGCCTTTGGACCCCTCATGGGCATGGTTATGAAAAAGCTTAGAGGACGAGTGAAGGCTGAATTGGTCAGCGGGATTCTGAAGAAGCGTTTAGAAGAGTTTGTTACATGACGGTGGCTGTCTTCGGAAAGATAGTAGTCTTTTGGGTGCCAATAGAAGAATTTGTTTGGGACCCGAATGAGAGGGAAGGCTTTCTTCTGTGTAGTCTAGGGTAGGGGGAGGGGGGCTATATATAGCCTCAACATGATTTGTGACACAAAACACGCAATTCGTCCAATCTGTTTCTAGTAAATGTTTCGTGGTTTTCATCTGGTACCCCTTTCTTTGGGAAGGAGTGTGCTAAAGCAAATTCTAAAAAGGTTTACAGTATATCTGATTGTGGAGAATTTGATGGAAATGCCTTTTTCTTTTCGCGTAAAGATGGGTCAGCAGGAGATTGAAATCAGTGGCACCCGAGAAGAGGTGATAAAAACCATTGAGGAGCTTCCGAGTTTGTTGGCAAGCATTTCAAAGGCTTTTGAGTCAACAAAAAATATGGGACCAGCTTCTGCATCGGTTGCTTTTACCTATCCTTCCATTTCTTCTTCAAGCTGCAGCGAAGCTGTTTTACAGTTGCTTGAAACAGATTGGGGCAAGCAACCTAGAACCCTGACCGAGCTTGGAGAAGCCTTGAAAGCCAACGCCCTTCATTATCCATCCACCACCATTTCAGGAGTTTTAGCGTGGCTAGTTAGAAAAAACAAGATAAAGAGGTGGAAGACTGATAGGGGTTATGTGTATGTTTTGGCTGGAGGAAAGACGTAAAAATGGGAAAAATTCGGGTTAAAATCAAAACTCCTTTCGGAGAAATTGTTGTTGAAGGGGACATTGCTCAGGAAATTCTTGCAACGCTGAAGACTATGCCGCCTGAGTTCATGAGCGAGGTAGGCAATTTGATATCTGTGAAGTTGACTCCGCCGATAAAGACGCAGCTTGAGGGAATAGTTGAACTCACAACTGAGGGACCCATTGTTACTACTAGAGAGAAGCTCACCCACTATGAAGCCATCGGACTAATTCTATTTGGTTCCGACAAAAAAACTAACACAGCCACCCAGATTAGTCGACTGCTGGCTTCAAGTGGAATCAGATCCATGGTGCCGGCTCGTCTCAACGAAATGACGAAACGGGGAATAGTTTTTAAACCAGACCCTGCTAGGCCGGAGTTCAAATTGACCACCCAAGGTGAAAGATGGATCGAGGAAGAAGTTTTGGTGAAATTGCGAGGCGCAGCAGGTTGAGTAAAGAAACGATCACTGCGCAAATCAAATACCGAGATATGGAACAAACCTTTACAGGCAACGTGAACGATGTTTGGGTCAGCATAAACCGATTCTTTAGCAAGATGATTCCCGCCTTTGAAGTGGCACGAAAAGCCATGCTTACAGTTGATCTTGAAAAACTCATCGACGACTGCAAAAACATTCTTGCCATTGCTCCTGAAGGTCCCAATCTCCTTGTTTCTAAGCAAAAGCTCACGGATAGCGAAACCTTGGCATTACATCTTTTAGCGACGTATGTCGGCAACAAACTGGGACTGTTGAATGAAGATTCCTTATCCAAAGAGGAGTTACAAGCTGGACTTGGAAAAAGCGCTAAAATAACGAGCACACGACTAGGTGAACTCTGTCGAGAGGGATTAGCAACAAAAACCGAGGGAGACAATTACAAAATAACAACCATTGGAATCAAACGCCTCCAAGAAGAAGCGATACCCAAAATTCGAGAAAGAATTTAAAGATAAGTTAAGGCAAATACTCAAAAATTCTTTCTATCTAAGCTTTGAACCATTTGAAGATGAGATATCGTATTCGTTCAGCTTCTAAGTCAGGTATAGCTATGATAAACCTTTTCCTCACAGTCGTAGCCAACCTTCCAGCCTTCACAACATCCGTCGCCGTAACCTCTTCCTTCGCCTTCCTCACCGAAACCATATACGGAGCATGATCCACACCCGGTCCCTGTCTATAAACAGCAAAATCACACCCATACTTTATGCCTGGCGTAACAATAAGCCCTTGACCACGCAAGTCTCGATAAACCGCATATTTCAAGTCAAATTCTTCATACAACTTTCTTGCCCTTCTTCGCAACTTTGCAGAGCTAACCCTCTTCCTTTCCGGACCCTCAGAAACCATGATTGCCTTTTTCTCCACCAGATAAAGACCTTCCATAAGGTCTAGAATTAGAGGAACATTAAAATCCGCAACCTTTGGCTTAGGAATACCAATAGGCTTTCCGTAAAAACCAAGCCTGTAAAGCTCAGATCCTTTCTGAGGATCCCATACCACCAGAAAATTGTCTATAAACTCAGTTTCGATTTTCTCAGACATCAATATTCACTCTAAAGTGTGAACGCCAGAATGCGAGCAGCGTCCGAGGCGTCTTGAGCTTTGTCAGCGGCATCCTCCAGAATCTGAACTACATCCCTCAAAAGAAGCAACGGAGGAATATCCATATTGCTGTTAACGATCATAACTTCCAGTTCTCGAAAAAGATCATCAACTATCCGTTCTGCTGCCTCAACCTCTTTGGCTTTCTCTAGAGCTTTAGACGCACCGTAATTCAAGGTTATGGTAGTTTCTCGGAGTTTGGAAATGGTTTCAAACACAGCATCCGAAAGCTTTACCAAGCCTTCCTTCACAGTTGTAGGCACTTTCCATCCTTTTTCCAGGACTTCTAGCAGTCGAAAGGCTATGCCTTCACAAAAGTCAGCGATCTCGCTTGTCAAATTGGTGAAGCGGAGAAAGTCTTCTCGGCTCATTAAGATGGCTCCTATTTCAGTGAGTTCTCGTGAAACCGCGCGTCTCGCAGCGTCCACATCTTCCTCTGACTTTTTAATATCAGCCAACAATTCTCGAGCCGAATTTTTGTCTCCCTTCACGAAACAATCCACCATTTGCGAAATTTTGCGGGAGATATCCATCACGCTCCTTAGATGATCTTGACAAGCATTAAGGGCTCTTCTTTTCACTCGTTCTTCAGTCTCTACCGGAAATACCATCGTCTCCGCCCCGCGAAAGTTTTCCTCGTCACCTACAATAGAATATAGCAGAGGGTTAAAAAAGGTAGCGAAAAAGAAGATGCACTTCTTACGGCTGCAATTAACTTTTAACGCTTAATCAGTTGTCCCAAATCCTCGAAATCTATCTTACTACGGAAGTAGGCGTGAAGCAACCCCGGAAGCTCCTGAATTTTGCTTCTAACTTGCCTCCAAGTGTCACGGTCACGTATAGTCACGGTGTCATCTTCAAGGGTTGAATAGTCGATAGTAACTCCTAACGGAGTACCCACCTCATCAGCTCGTGCGTACCGTCTTCCAATTGACCCTGATTCGTCCCATTCCACCGTGAAACCCTCTCTGATCAACATTTGGTAAACCTCCTTCGCCTTTTCGGGTAAGCCATCTTTGCTTACCAAAGGGAAAACGCCAACTTGTATGGGTGCAAGTTCGTGTGGGAGGCTTAACAAGGTTCGGTTTTTTTTGGTTTGGTAGGCATACTCTAGGGCGATGTAAACTAACCTATCTGATCCGAAACTAGGTTCAACCACGTGGGGGATAAATCTTCTTCCTTCCTTTTCTGTCTCTTTGAAGACGTTCATGTCTACGCCGCTGAACTGCATGTGGCGACTTAGATCGTAGTCTGTTCGGTAGTTGTGACCTGAAACCTCCACCCAACCCCATCGGTCTAGATGTACCTCTTGATCGAAGCCTTGCACAGAATAATGAGCCCTTTCCCATTCTAGTTTCTCGATGAAACGTTGCTTCTCTTCGGGCACCCCTAGTTCAACAAGAAAGCGTTTAGCTAAAGTCATGAAATAGGCTTGCCACTCCGCCTTTATGTATGCTTTGCTTAAGGCTTGTTTAACAGTGACTTCTATGGGCTCTTTTATGCCCTTCAACTTGTTTTCTGCTATTATTAATCTCAACGTGTCGTTTTCTACTTCTTTCAACAATGGGCAATGAAGATCCTCTGGGTCCAGAAAGAACTCGATGTCGATTATGGTGAATTCTCTTAGCCTTATCGGACCCTGCCTAGGAGAAATCTCGTTTCTCAGGGCGTGACCGATTTGAACAACTCCGAAGGGAAGTCTTCTCCGGGCACTTTCGTATATGCGCTTGAATTCCACGAATATTCCTTGGGCTGCCTCGGGACGACCGTAACCGGTGGCTTCGGAGTAGGGTCCAATTGTGGTGGTGAACATAGTCATGAATTGTTCAGTTTTGCCGAAGTCTCCGCCACATTCTGGGCAGTGGATGTTTTGTTTTTTGATTTCGTTCATCAATTCTTGAAGGGTGAGTTTCTCAGTTTCTGTATCGCTCATCTTTGCAAACTCTTGAAGTGTGTGGTCGGCTCGAAACTTTCGTTTGCATTGGAGGCATTCAACTATGGGTTCTTTAAAATGATCTACGTGACCGGAGGCTTCAAACACCTTTCCGGGCATTATCACCGACGATTCGATTTCAAGGATGTCGAGGGGTCGAATGTAATAATTTCGAAACTTGTCTTCGATTCTTCTTTTCATTATGGAACCCAGCGGGCCGAAAGTTATGAAGCCGCTGACGCCGCCGTATATCTCGTAGGAAGGCCAAAAGAAACCTCGACGTTTTGCCATTTCGCTTATGATTTCAAACTTGTCTTTGGATTTCACGAACTTTTCCGCTCCACAGTCATAAGGACTTAAGGTATTACTCGATACTATTTTACGATATTTCTACTTTATCTTGTGTTTTTACTTTTTGAGGGTTTACCTCGTTCTTGGTTTTGTTGCTGGAGGTGCGAAGTGTATGCGATTAACTGAATAAATAAATGTTATCGTGGCGTGCGAAGAATTTCACAGAATTGACAAGTAACATAGCATTGCCTAGCCGACAACTTCATCTTCCGTGATTTTCACTTCTCGTTTCTCTAACTCGTCCAAAAAGACTTGAAAAAGCTCTTCATCTAAACCCAATTTTTCTGGAGGAACAACACCCTTTTCTTTTACGGCTTTTCTAAGAATCAACTGCGCAATGATTGATGCTGGATAAGCTGTGGTTCTCGCTATAGCGGTTATTCCCCGTTTTTCGTCGTATCGGTCTGACAAACGATAGATATAACGCGTCTTTTTGCCGTTTTTAACGCCTGAAACTTCAACTTTCAAGGTCACAATATCCTTGACTTCTGGTTTCCAGAGTTTTTGCTCCAAAAGTTTAACAGTAAGCTTTCTCGGCGACAGGCTCACATCTTCAACGTCAATCTGTTTTTCATCAAAAAACCCTAGAGCCTTAAGCAACCCTACTTTCTCTGCGTGCCCCGGATACCGAAGCGTTTTCTCCCACATGCTATCCACATTTTTCACCGTGTGCAGTAATGTTCTAAGTCCATCGGTGTAGAAGGCTTCAAGCCTTCCAACATTTGGAAATTCAACTTCTTCTAACCCGTTTAGGGCTTCAACATCAACTATCTTGCCATCTTTAACTATCTTCGCTTTTCGTGTATATTCGTCGATGAGGCTTTCGGGAGACCATGTGATAATATAGCCTAAAGGCGGAACGGGTGTCTCTGGAAGACCGCCAACCATTATGTGCACTGTTTGAACCTTGACAAGTTTTCTCAAAGCGTGTCCAACAAGAATGTTACTGATGCCTGGTGCCAACCCACAATCTGGCACTATGGTCACATTTGCTCTTGCAGCTTTATCATTCAACGTTAAGGGGTTTTCAGACATGTAGGAAACATCAACCAAATCTTTTCCCGCATCGACACATGCCTCAACCAAGCGATAACCAAGATCTCCAGGCAAAAACCCCATCGTCAAATCAAAGTTTCTTAAAGCGTTCACAAATTTACTGTAGTTGGATGTGTCCAGTTGAATCCATGAAACATTGTCTGTGCCAATTCTTTCGGCAACTTCCTTGGCTCTTGCTACGTTTTTATCTGCTACAAAAACTTCAACTGAACTCATGCTTTTAGCAAAATCTTCCGCTGCAACTGAACCTATGTTTCCGCAGCCTAAGACAAGTACTTTCATAAATGTGGATAAGAAATCAACGATTTTAAAACCTTCCTGAGCGCGCGCATAGGTTTAGACCTTTTTTAGTTGGCTGTGTACCGTTCCGCTATTCCTGTTCAGTTTAACTGCAATCTTTTCCATTAAACGCCAACAGGGATATGTTCAGTTACTTCAGCTTCCAAAACCTTTCCTCGGTCGTCAATTTTGAACTCAAGCATCACGCGATCTGTCACCCGTTTTTTGGTGTTGAAAACCGCATGGCAACTCCCGCATTCAATGTCTGACTCTAGTTCAACAACATACCAAGAAGCGTCCACGTAACATCGTCCACATCGTGGGCATTGGAAGACTGAAACATCTAACCAAGCTTTCTCGCTCATTAAATTCATCCTCATTCCGGCAGATTTAGAAGCTCCATATCTATGTTGCCTCCAGAGATTACCGCGACAACCTTCTCGTTTGGCTTAAACCGAATTTTTCTCTGCAGAATGGCTGCGGGGCCCACTATTCCGGCTCCTTCCACAACTTGACGTTCATTCCTAAGAACCCACAGAATTGCTTTCTTCAATTCTTCCTCTTTCGCCAAAACAATTTCATCAACGTATTTTAAAGCGAGTTCTAGGGTCATCTGGGAGATTCCTCCGGCGAGTCCGTCGGCTATGGTGGGCGGAACAGGAACATCAACAATTTTCTTAGCCTTAAAGCATTCATGCATGGTGTAGGTGGCGGTTGACTGAACGCCTACAACTTTTATGTTTGAGTTAATGGTCTTGGCCCAAAGGGCTATCCCAGAGATTAAACTTCCGCCTCCAACAGGAACCAAAATCACGTTCGTGTCAGGAATTTCTTCCAAAATTTCACAGCCGATGGTTCCTTGACCGGCTATGACCTTGTAGTCGCTGAAGGAAGGAATGTAGGTTGCCCCAGTTTCTGAAATCATCTTCTTACAGTAGGTCACGGATTCGTCGTAGTTGGCTCCTTTAAGCACAACCTCAGCTTCAAGGGCTCGGCACTGTTCCACCTTGATCTTAGGAGCGTTCTCAGGCACAACAACAACCGCCTTTAGGTTAATCATTTTGGCTACTAGAGCCACAGCTAGAGCGTGGTTTCCAGCTGAGGCGGTGATAACTCCTTTGCTGCGTTCTTCTGGCTTCAGTGAGCTGATTTTGTTGTAGGCTCCTCGAAGCTTGAAGGATCCAGTTTTTTGCAGGTTTTCCCATTTCAAGTATATTTCTGCGCCGCTTATCTCGCTAAGCTTTTTGGAGTAGGTTAGAGGCGTGCGGTAGACTATTCCTTCTAGATTTTTCTTTGCTTTCAAGATTTCTACGGCAGACAAAGTCATCATTCCTCAACAGGTTGGTAATGCGTTAAATTATTATAACATTGTTGCTTGACTCTGAGAGAGGAGACGAGGTTATGTCTAAAATCAAAGTTGCGTTGGTTGGTGTGGGAAACTGTGCGTCAGCGCTTGTCCAAGGAGTTTATCACTATAAAAACATAGAGAAAGAGACGGATGCAGTGGGGCTGAGACACCTCTTTCTAGGTGACTATCATCCCCGAGACGTTGAATTCGTTTCCGCCTTCGACATCGAAGCTAGAAAGGTTGGAAAGGACTTATCTGAAGCAATTTTCTCCCCGCCCAACAACACCTTAAAATTTGCCCATGTCCCCCGCTTGGATGTTCCTGTTTTGAAAGCCCCAGTTCTAGACGGCTTAGGTGATTTTCTGAAAAACGTGGTGAAAATCGATGCTTCTCCAGATGTAGATGTGGCTCAGAAGCTTAAGGAAAACAGTGCAGAGATAGTTGTTAACCTCCTTCCAAGCGGAGCCACAAAAGCTTCTGGATGGTATGCTGAAGAAGCCTCCAAAGCTGGATGCGCCTTCGTAAACGCTACACCAACTTTCATAGCTAGCGACGCTGTTTGGGCTAAACGTTTTGAAAAAGCTGGGCTACCATTAGTTGGCGACGACCTAACTGATCAGGTGGGATCCACGGTTCTTCATAAAGTTCTCCTAAAAACGTTAGCCGATCGGGGTGTCAGAGTTTCTGAGACCTATCAACTAGATGTTGGTGGAGGAACAGAGTCTCTTGACACTCTTGAAAGGACAAGAGAGGTTAAAAGAATTGTTAAAACTAAATCTGTGGAAACAGCGTTGCCTTACAAGGCTTCTGTGGTAGCTGGGTCCACTGACTACGTTGATTTTTTGGGAAATCGGCGGGACAGTTACTTTTGGATTCAAGGTCTCTATTTCGGAAGGGTGCCTATGCAACTGGATTTGAGGCTTAACTCTGTTGACGCTCCCAACGCTGGCTCCATCATATTCGATGTTATAAGGGCAGTTAAAGTCGCATTGGATCGTGGAATCGCTGGTCCTCTCTTAAGCGTTTCAGCTTATGCATTTAAGCGTCCACCGCAGGCTATGTCACTGGAAAAAGCTGAGCAAATGTTTAGCGATTTCATTCTTGGAAAAGTGGAACGATAATATCGTTAGCCTAAAAGTTTTTTCTGAATGTTGAATGTTTTCTTCTGGAGACTATGACTGCTAATAGCGTTGCTATCATGAACAGTGGCAAGATTATGAATGATGGAAACTCTGGAATTACGTGATATTGATATAGGTATCCCATTTCTTCTGTCGTGATGCTGTTGTTTGCGTAATCTTCTGCTATGATCATGTATCGTACAGTGTTACAGTATGTGAATTGTTGAATCGTGGTGTTGTAAAGGTTTCCTTCAGGATTTGTCATGTTAAGGATGAACCATGTTTCATTGTCCGTGGTATAGCTCAGAATAACTTTTTTCACTCCTGATTGGTCGTCTGAGACGTTAGCGTAGACCATAACCTCGTCATCTGGAGTAACAGTGTCGTTGGCTGGATGTTGATGCACATCTTCTATCATAGGCGGAGTTGAATCTTCCAACAATTCGAACACATGGAGAGTTAAAGCAACCAGAGGGTTTCCCATCGCAACTATGCGACCATCTCCTGACATGGAAACCAAGCTAGTATATTGAGTCAAGTTAAATTCACCAATCAGGCTACCATCAGATTTGAAGAAGCATGCCTTATAATCAGAGGTAGTTACGTTAATAGTTGCAGCGGCTATTACACCGCCATCATCACTTATAGCCGCATCAAGCACATTTTCACCAGTAAGCCTAGTCCAGTTTTCATCTTGATCGGATTCAGAAAGTCCCTTGGCACCAGTCCAAAAGTGCAAGCCACATGGAAGAATAGGGGAGGTGCCAGCTACAACTTCGTTGCCATCCACACTCATATCCACACAATCGAATGCCCCATAGTTGGTCCATGTAGCGTTGGGATTTCCAGATAGACCAGTGGCATTTGCCCAATAGTAGAGAGTTCCAATAGTGGCTTCGTCTACTGCAACGACGGCATAACAATCATCAGACAGCGCCAAATCTCCTATCTCGCTGTTTGTTAAATTAGTAATCGATAACCAGTCTGATTCGGTGGGGTATGGAGCCACGTTCGCATTTTTGTAAAAAACAACGAACCCAGTTGGGTACCACTCCGTCCCAGTCCAGTATTCATAATCTCCTCCCGCAGCTACATATGCGCCATCTGGCGACATGTCGACGGCCAGAATTTTCAGCGCGGGGTCGATGCGGTTTTTCCAAGTATACTCTTCATCGGAACCCGACCTTCCACGGCATCCAGCAAAGTACCATATGTCTATGCCAGTTCCACCTGTTACGACATATTCTCCATCATCCGACATGTCTAACGTGCCGCTCTCAACTCGTCCCCCCAGATCTACGCTTTTCCAAGTTAGAGATAAGCGTTGACCGGTTGTTGCTATCGAATTGTTGAAATAGTGTAGGTAACCATCGTAGTCGCCCGCAACTACGTATTCTCCGTCAGCCGATATCGCAGCAGAAAGGAAATACTCAGTTCCGCCTGACGACAAATACCACCATTTTGGACTTGAATTGTTTGAAGCAAAGTAGTATACACCCGTATTGTTCACAGCGACCAAATAGTCGCCGTTTTTTGAAACTGCAACGTCATTTACGCTCATAGAATTGTTCCACAGCATTTCCACTCCATATACTTTCGACGTGTCTATACCGTCAGAAGCCTTCACTTCAACAGTGTTGAACCCTACACAAAGCATGGAAGCCAACAATACAAACAAGCTTAGAATAAACACAAATTTCCTTCTCATACCACTCACCCGCAAGATTTCGCTTGATATGTCTGCCTAAGTTTTTAATACTTACGCAAGAATTCCCATCGAATCAAGTTAAGGCTATGTGAACTTTACCTTGTTGACCGTCTCTGATTTTAATTCGTTTAATTCTGCCTTCAATTTTTCTACCATATTGAATTTCTTTCCCAATGCCTGCTTCACTTCGTCGATGATTTTCACTGGCGTCGGGTCTATGCCTTGCAGAATCGCCAAATAAACACTTGTGAAGTCTCCTATGCGCAGGACAGAGAACATTTTCGCCAGTTTTCCCTCTCCCCGCGCATGGATTTCCAGAACCTTCTTGGCTTTGTGGAGCACCAAAGATTTGGTGGTTTCGATTCTGTGCCTGATTTCAGGCGGCTCGTCAGGGTCTCGGATAAGTATTACAGAATAGTTTTTGGTTAGGGTTTTGGGGGCTTCCCATCCCACGGTTTCGTTGTGATTAAGTTCTGGAAAGACATCGTATCTGCTGAGAACCTTGCTGTTTTCGTTGAACTGAGTTTTCAGTCGGTGAGCTATGGACTGGTATTGTCTGAATCCGTAGATTACTGGTACGGTTTCAACTAGTTCTAGCGCCAACTTCTTTGCTTGGTTATCTTCTGTCGAGATTTCGGAAGCATTTTCTTCGCCTACCTTTTTGAGAACTTGTATTGTTTCTTGGAGATTTTCGTCTACGCTGGAAATAACGTTCATTCGTTCCATAAGGACGGGGAGGGGAAAGAAGAGGTATGGAAGGGCGGCGCGTGGAGGTATTTGACTGGGTATAGTTACGTGGGGCACTTTAAGTTCCTTGGAAAAAGATAGCAGATGTCCTCTTGATGTTATGGTTATGATTGAGCATTTTCGGCGTATAGCCTCGAGAAAGACGCTCAAGGTTTCTTCTGTATTTCCAGAGTAGCTATTCGCAAAGAACAGGGTGTCTTTGTTTGCGTATGCTGGAAGAGTGTAGTCGTTGCAAACTTGTATGGGAATTGGAAGTTCATACTGTAGCCAGTCTTTGAGGATTTCTCCGCCTATAGCGGAACCTCCCATACCGGCGATTACGATGTTTTTTGGCTTCACTTTTTTCGGCACTTTGACTTGCTTGGCTCGGTTTATGACGTCTTGACAATAATCGGGTGTTTTCATTAAATGATTGAGCATGGCGCTCTTGTCAATTTCTTTAAGCTTTTTCGGTTGGTCTAGAATAGTAACCATACCGTTTCTCCACCTCTTTTAGCTATAGCATCTTATATCATATTGAAACTTTTAAAAACAGAGGTAAAAAAAAAAAAAAACCAATCTAACACGCGCGCGTAGGAATCTTTTTAGGTTGTTGTATTACACCATATCGTCGGTGATCTTACGTGTCATATGATGTTGAGGTTAAGGTTAAGAGCGTGAAGGGGACATGTGATTTCGGTCATAAGGTCGGCGACATAATACGCTTTGACGGAAAGACTATAAAAGGAAACATTTGTTACAGTGCTCTCATGGTGTTGCTCCCAAAAATTTATTCAATGCGATACGGAGCAGAGTTCCCTTGGGCAGAGGATAAAGACGCTATAGAAAACGTTTGTTCAGACCCAGAGAACCCTGTGGTCTTCGAGATTAGGAGAATCAGAAAATAGCTCTTGGTCAACCTTAAATCTTTTTTATTATTTAAATGCGCGCGAAAGACTTAATTTGGCAAATGTACTATTGTTATCTGAAGAAAGTTGAATCATCGTAGATTTGTTATTGGAAGTATTGTAGCAATTGTATTAGGAATCATATTATGGGCGGTTATTGGACCAACTATAGTTCTAATAGGGACACCCACCCCAAAAACTTCAGAAGATGGCAGTTGGAGTTTCTTCCAGTCTTATTCCTGGTTGTCTTATCCCCCCTCAAATGAAGAAATATCGTCAACAATATCGTCAACATACTGGCTCGGTTTCGCAGTTAGCGTAATTGGATTTTGTATTCTCGGTGCCGGCGTCATAGGAATAATTCTTGCTTTCGCACAAGCACCTGTGAGCAACCCAAAAAAACCTTGAAATTTCCTATGCTTTTTGGATAGCGCGCGCAAATGTTATGAATAAAGGATTCTGAACCCTAGATGCAAAGGAGCCTGCAATACCATGCGAAGGCGTGATTACGAACTTTCCGTAGCCATACCCGCTTCCATAGTTTCAGACGTTCCCCATCTTCGAGAAAAAACCATAAAAATCGGTTTAGTAGGCAGAGCCGCAGCCATCTTCTGCGTAAACGAAATAATCGTTTTCCCCGACATTCCCGACACCAACCAAAGAAGAGACACCGATCTAATTGCTACCATTCTCTCCTACATAGAAACGCCCCAATACTTACGGAAACGGCTGTTCAAAATCAAACCTGAACTACGTTATGCGGGTATTCTTCCTCCCTTACGCACGCCTCACCACCCGCTAGCGAACAAAACAAAAGATTTAACGGTTGGAGAATATCGAGAAGGCGCTGTTTCGTCTTTAAGCGAAGCTGGATCACTGGTGGACATAGGTGTCGAGCGTCCAGTGCTGATTTCTAACACGAAACTGCCACCCAACACCCGGGTCACAGTTAAAGTCACCAAGCTTGGAAAACATCCTAGAGCCACTTTAGCAAGCCGTGACGAAATCAAACAATACTGGGGTTACAAAGTAACAGCCTCAGACATCCCGTTTGGAAAACTTGTAAAATCCCGGTCCTTCGATTTGGTAATCGCTACTTCCCGACACGGAACCCCACTAATTAAAGTCGCAGACGAGTTGACGAAACACTGGAAAAAATCTCGCAACATACTAGTCGCTTTCGGCGCACCAACCCAAGGGCTATACGACATCGTAGCACGTGAAAACCTTAAACTCAATGAAGCTGCACATTTCACGGTTAACACAATTCCAAATCAGGGAACCGAAACAGTTAGAACCGAAGAGGCGCTATATACCTCTCTAGCCATACTAAACCTCATCACTGAAGAATGAATTCGCAACCTTTATAACCCAACATTCTTATTGAAACAAAGACAAGTTCAGATAGAAACAGCAAAGAAGGATACAAAGCATGGGTCACAGAAAGAAACACGCCCCAAAACACGGCTCATTAGCCTATTTGCCCAGAGGACGCGCCGCTCATGCTGTCGGCAGAATCCGTTTCTGGCCAAAAAAAGAGGAAGGCCCAGCTTTACTTGGTTTCATGGGCTATAAGGCTGGGATGACCCATGTTTTCATGGTAGAAGACAAACCAGGCTCCCCAAATTTAGGTAAAGAAGTAGTTCATCCCGCAACCGTCGTAGACGTTCCCCCAATAATAATCTGTGCCATTCGTACCTACGTGAAAAACCAATATGGCTTACAAACTTTTACCGAAGCTTGGATGAAAGACCCCCCAAAAGATTTTAACCGCACCATCGTATTGCCTGAACACTTCAACACGGAAGAAGGCTTAAAAAAAATAGAAGAAAGCCTCGACAAAATCGTGGAATTCCGCATCCTAGCCGCCACACAACCAAGACTCGCAGTCGTTACAAAGAAAAAGCCGGATATTATGGAAATCAAGGTTGACGGAGGCTCGGTCAATGAACAGTTTGAATACGCAAAAAGCCTACTTGGAAAAAATGTTTCGATAACTGACATTTTTAAAGAAGGCCAGTTCGTAGACGTAGTGTCAATAACTAAAGGAAAAGGTTTTCAAGGTCCTGTAAAGCGTTGGGGAATCAAAATTCTGCCCCGCAAGTCTCGAAAAACCAAGCGTGGCGTCGCCGCCATCGGCCCGTGGAAACCCCCAAGAGTTTTATACACTGTCCCCAGAGCTGGTCAAATGGGTTACCACCAAAGAACCGAATACAACAAACGCATCCTGAAAATCGGCATTGATGGAAGCGAAGTTTCTCCAAAGGGCGGATTTTTGAGGTATGGTCCCGTAAAAGGAACATATATTGCTTTGAACGGAAGCTTGCCCGGTCCAACTAAACGTCTCGTGCGCTTGAGATATCCAGCCCGCCCTCCAAAAAAGGTTCCCGAAGTTCCGCCGAAAATCACTTATATATCTCTGGAGTCACCGCAGAGATAAACTGGTGGTAAGATATGGGCAAAATTTCAGCTAAAGTCTTTGATCTCAAAGGAAAAAGAGTTGACAAAGTTCTTCTCTCTCCAATTTTCAAAACTCCAACTAGACCAGACGTAATAAAGCGAGCCGTGGTTGCAATCCAGTCTCATCGCTTTCAACCACAAGGCAGAGACATTTTCGCTGGAAAGCGAACCACAGCAGAGTCTCGAGGAGTAGGGTTAGGAATAGCGCGTGTCCCAAGATTAAAAGAAAGGGGTCAGCGAGCTGCCTTTGCCCCGGGCATCGTGGGAGGTCGAGCCGCGCATCCTCCAGTGGTTGAAAAGAAAATCAGGAAGAAGATTCCTCGAAAGGAAATGCGGCTGGCCTTGCGTTCAGCAGTCGCCGCCACAGCGTCTAAAGAAATTGTAGCCTCTCGAGGGCACATTGTAGATGACGTTCCTGATTTTCCACTGGTTGTTGTGGATGAAATTCAAGGCTTGAAAAAAACTAACGAGGTTGAAGAGGTTTTTATTCACATTGGAGTGTGGCCAGACATCTTTCGAGTCAAGGAAAGCCGGAAGGTTAGAGCGGGTAAGGGGAAGATGCGTGGTCGAAAAATGAAGCAAGCTGTCGGACCCTTGCTTGTAATAGCCAAAAACGAAGGTATCGCTGAAGCAGCCCGTAACTTTCCAGGAGTAAACATCGCTTCAGTGGATAATTTAAACGTTGAACTTTTGGCACCTGGAACTCATCCGGGAAGATTAACTATTTGGACGAGTTCAGCCTTTGAGAAGGTGGATAAGCTTTTTGGAGGAAGATAAGCTTGGATCCCCAAGATACTATATTATATCCGGTTATGACCGAGGTTACGAGTCGCATACTTGAAACGGAAAACAAACTCGTTTTCGTTGTTAATAACAAGGCTACTAAAGCGGATGTTAGAAGGGCGGTTGAGGAGCTTTACGAAGTGGTGGTGGAGAAGGTTAACGTTGCAATTACGCCTAAAGGAGAGAAAAAAGCCTTTGTGAGGCTTCATCCAGACTATAAAGCAGTGGATGTGGCGATTAAACTAGGCGTTGTATAAACACAATGGACAAGCGTTTTTGGGCTTCAAGATGCGAATATCTCCCAAAATTTTTCCTGTTGCAGTATTTCTGTTAGTTGTCGGAGCATCCGTGGGACTGCTCATATTCCCAGAACTCATATATCATGCTCTTTTTTGGGTTGTAGAATCTTTTCAAGCCGGGGGACCTCCCCTTTTGTTTGTTGCCATGATCGTGCAGGCATTAGCTATACCGATTCCTTCCGAGTTTGTCTTGATATGCGGCGGTGCAGCGTTTGGACTTTTATCCGGATGGTTGGTTGGAGCATTAGGATCCGTGGTTGCTGCTTTCATAGGCTTTTATATTTCTCGAAAAGGAGGTAGATCCGTTGCCCTTCGGTTTGTTGGCTATAGAGGAATCGAGTTTGCGGATAATTGGTTTAACCGTTGGGGGGTTTGGGCGGTTCTTTTGGGAAGAGTTGCGCCGTTCATTCCCTTTGATGTAATATCGTATAGTGCGGGTTTGACTCAGATGAAGCTTAGAAGTTTTATTGTTCCCACAGTGATAGGTACTTTGCCCAGAGCCTTCTTTTACGCTTTTTTAGGGGACTACTTTAACGTAGCACTTGAGAAACTTATAAAGTATTATCCTGATGTGCCTCCAGACCTGAAGGAAACCATGTTAATGCTCAATATCATTCTGCTTACAATAGTTATAGTAATGGCGTCAATACTCATAGTATACTGGTTTGTCACACGAAGATATTCGCAAGGGCAAAGAAACTAAAGAGTATTTATGCGCGCACATGGTTGTTATCTACAAGATAACTTAATTTTCTGCTCTTCGGGCAATTCAGTTTTTATGTCGAATTTTTCTTAAAAATCATAAGAAAATTGAGAATTAATAGCGCAAACGCGACTATTCTTCTCGAAACAGTTAAAAAGTAACTCTGTCATAAATCAGGAAACGGAATGATTAACGAAAAGATTGCTTTGCCACAACTTCCTTTTTCGAAAATTATAAGAGATAACATTCATGGTTATATACAACTAACTCAAATCGAATATGATTTACTTCAACTGCCCGTGTTAAATAGGTTACACAATATTTCACAGTTAGGAAACGCGTACTTGATTTATCCTTGTGCAAAAGGTTCCAGGTTTGAACATTCTCTTGGAGTTATGGATATTGCGTCAAAGATGATGTATCAAGTTCTATGGTCTGCAACTCGGAAAGACCTCGAAGAACTCTTCAAACTAAATACAAACGATCAGCAAAAGTTTGAAGAAAATTGCCAGCTATTAATCCAAAAATTGAGATTGGCAGCCTTGCTTCATGACATTGGGCATGGACCTTATTCACATGCCTCTGAACAGTTCTTATTAAAAGCGTTATATGGAAAAGAAATCGAAGAGGCATCAAAGCTTTTTAATTGTGGAGGAGAAGACATACCGACTCATGAATATTTCTCATATAAGATGATAACTTCAGATGAAAGCGAAATTAGGAAAGTTATTGAAACCTCTTCTGATATCAAAGCAGATGATGTTGCAAATTTAATTATTGGTAGAGAACAAGCATCTATGCCGGGTTCAGGAGTAAAAGTAATAAAGAAACTCATTTCAAGCCAACTCGACGCGGATCGTATGGATTACCTTCTTAGAGATGCTTTCGCAACAGGTGTAATTTTTGGACTAACTGATATTGACCGAGTTATTATAAATCTTCGGCTACGAAAAAGCATGGAAGGGGACTACGAACTTGCTGTTCACGAACGAGCTCTAATGAATATTGAAGACATAATTGATGCCCGATTTAAGATGTACAAATGGGTTTACAACCATCATTTGATAGTTGCTTTAGATGAGTATTTAAAAACTGCAATAGAATCAATGATAAAAGACAAAAAATTATCCAATCAAGATTTCCATTGGACTTCCTTTCTGAAGGGAAAAACCGACGAAAGTTACATTTATTCCAAATTAATCGAATATGACTCAAAAAGATTTAAAGGATTGATTGATCGACGTTATGCACCAATTTCTTTGCTTAAAAGACCAGCAGATCATAATAGCTTTTTTGAAAGAATAAAAGAAAAAATGGGGGAAAGAAATAAGCGAAGAAGCTGTCTTGAAAAAAATTGAAGATTGGTTTGACAAATTAAAAGAAGAAAAAACACCATCTTTACCGAACACAAAAAACCTAGGGCTCCCAGAAGACACAGAATTGTTAGCTACTAAAATGCCTCGCTCTCCTTATAAAGAGCTAGATATAAACGAAAATGTTTGGATATGCTCCCATGAAGATGTGAAACTTATGGAGCTAACTACTCAATCTAAATATGTTAAAGCAATAAACGAAGAATGGCAATTATTTCCTTCATTCTATTTGTCTTTCTTCATACCCAATATAAAGAAAGAAGAAGGAAAAAAATACAAAGAAAAGGTGTTTGATTCAGTTGCAGAAGCAATTGCAAAGAGTTAGTCTTTTGATCCTCTTCCAGAACTTTTACTCTTAATATCCTTTCCAACTACTCGCCCAATTCTTATCTTGCCAGGATTGACTGTCGCATGAATCCTAATTTTCTTTATTTTCTCCATCGTTCTCCCAGTTATTATTTTACGAAGTTACAATTTAAGATTTGTGCGTCGCCTTTAATAATAGAGAAAAAGAAGGGGGTTAGCCATAACGTCTTGAACCCAAATCTGGAAACGATATCTGCGAGATAACCTCATTTCTTAGGCATGTGCATATGAATCATAGAGCGCGCGCATATTTTTTGTTTTAGATTATGGTGACTTTATCTTTTTGTCAGAAAAAACCCATAAGTATTTAAAAAGGAGCTTATCTGTAGAACCTAATTGTTCCATAGGAAGATGCAACATCGTGGGTAAACGAATTCGTGTCCAAAGACGCGGTAGAGCGTCTCCAACCTTTAGAGCAGCCACCCACAAGAGAGTGGCGCCAGTTCAGTACCCCTCAACGTCCAAAGAAGAGCGAGAGGGCGTTATTCAAGGCCAAATCATGAAAATTCTCCATGACCCTGGAAGGGGCGCCCCACTTGCCAACATAAAACTTGAGACTGGCGAAACCTACTATTCGGTTGTTCCAGAGGGCGTCTATGAGGGGCAGCCAACCCAGATTGGAGACAAAGCATCGGTGGATATAGGCAACGTTCTTCCTTTGGGCAAAATTCCTGAGGGCAACATGGTCTGCAACATTGAGCTTTCACCCGGCGATGGAGGTAAACTTGTTCGTTCTTCCGGAGCCTACGCAACAGTGGCTGGTCACACACCCGATGGAACCATTTTGAAACTTCCTTCTGGAAAAACTAAGTATGTTAACGACCTTTGTCGAGCAACGGTTGGAGTTATTTCCGGGGCAGGTCGCGTTGAGAAACCTTTCCTTAAAGCGGGTACTAAGGCTAACTTGATGCGAGCAAAGGGACGTGTTTACCCGCGCACGCGAGGCAGAGCCATGATTGCTGCAGCGCATCCATACGGGAGTGGTAGAAGAGGGGCTCGTAAAGTTACAACGGTGTCGCGCCATGCTCCTCCAGGTAAAAAGGTTGGTTTGATCGCTGCGAGAAGTGCTGGTAGCAAAAGAAAAAGAAGAAGGTAATCCGTTTTAAACCCTTAGCATCTGTGATAGAGGGCTGCATGTACCGCAACTGCGCTGAGAATGTTGAAAACTATGTTAAAAAAATAGATAGAGGAGTCTACATCAGACCTGCTTCTCCACCGGCAAGTTCTTCTTCTGCGGTCAATTGGTTTGAGGAACAACCGAGGCTCCGATGCTTAACAGTGTTGGCTTGAACTAGAAAAGTCCCGAAGAGTTAACAGAACCCACGTTAGAAATGTTTAATAAATCCAGCCGGGTCAAATGAGGTAGGTGAAGAAAAAATGCCTAAAGAATTTACCTATCGCGGTAACACGATTGACGGACTGCAAAGTATGTCAATGGACGAGTTCATCCGGTTGCTTCCATCGCGGCAACGTCGAAGCCTACAAAGAGGACTAACCCCTGAGCAAAGGACACTTCTTGAAAAAATCAGAAGAGCCAGAAAAGTTCTGAATGAAGGGGAGAAAGCGGCCATTAAAACCCACGCCCGCAACATGGTTATTCTCCCAGAAATGGTTGGCGTCACGGTTCTGGTGCACAACGGAAAAGAGTTCACCCCGGTGGAAATAGCGCCAGAAATGATTGGCCACTACCTAGGCGAGTTCGCCATCACCAACCGGCCTGTGAAACATGGATCGCCAGGCATCGGCGCGTCAAGATCGTCAATGTATGTTCCTCTGAGATAAAAAATGAGTGAACATCGCGCGCGCCATACGTTTAAATTTATACACGCTAACCAAAACGTTAGATGAAATCTCTTATAGAGAGAATAGAATATGAAAAAGCTCATTTTCTACATAGTGGATGTGTTCGCTGAGGAAAAGTATGCGGGTAACCAACTCGCAGTAGTTAGAGATGCAAAAGCACTTTCGAATACTGAAATGCGACGAATTGCCAAGGAGATGAATTATTCAGAGACAACTTTTATTTTATCAGATGAAAAACATGACGGGGGATATGATGTCCGCATTTTTACGCCAGAAAGAGAGGTGCCCTTCGCGGTCATCCTACACTGGGAACCGCTTACGTGATACAACAAGAAATTGTCAAAGAAGCTATCAACAAAATAGTTCTGAATTTGAAGGTCGGGCAGATTCCCGTCACGCTCAGTTATAGTGAAGAACACGTAAAGATTTTGTGGATGAAACAATTACAACCGACCTTTGGTCAGACTTTCGATGCTGAGTCGATTTCGCAGGTTTTGAGCCTTAATGCAAGAGATATAGACAATAGATTCCCCATTCAAGATGTTTCGACAGGCATCCCCTTTATCATAGTCCCGTTGAAAACCTTAGACGCCTTGAAGCGCGCCAGAATATCCAGAGAAAAATACTACGAGTTGATTAAAAACACACAGGCAAAAGCGATACTCATCTTTTGTCCCGAAACATACAACAATGAAAATGACTTGAATGTCCGAGTTTTTGCTGATTATTATGGTGTCCCAGAAGATCCAGCCACAGGAAGTGCAAACGGTTGCCTAGCCGGGTATTTAGTGAAATACCGCTATTTTGGAAAAGACCGAATCAACATTCGGGTTGAACAAGGGTATGAAATAGGGAGACCTTCATTGTTGCTTTTGAAAGCAGAAGACAAAGAAGGAAAAATAGATGTGTACGTCGGTGGAAAGGTTGTAATGATTGCCAAAGGAGAATTTGTTTAGATGGCGCTATAGCTGATACCGTGTATCCGGTTCGCACGCGCAAAAGAATTCCTGTGTCTATTTTTGTGAATTTAAGCTCGATAGGTTGGTTCAGACGGCTTCTTTTTCTTAACCGGAGGAATCTTTGGAAGAGGTATAGGGGGAGGAATGTTTAAAGTTCGACAGACAATCACCGATTCTAAAAATACGACGTTAGATACAGATTGAACGATAATCGGCGGTGGAGATAGCGCCGGAAATGTTTGGTCACTACCTAGGTGAGTTTGCCATCACTCGCAGGCCTGTGAAACATGGATCGCCAGGCATCGGCGCGTCAAGATCGTCAATGTATGTTTCCCTGAAATAAATAAACGAACACAGCTAAGCGTGCATAATAATAGTTTTATATGAGTTTAAGAGCTAATCTCTGTATTTCTCTTTCTTTTCTTAACGTAGACAACTGTCAAAACCAATGAGAGTATGATTGTTGATAGCCATATCCAAGGAGTCTGTAATTCGGGCTTAATTGTTACCTTATTTATTGGAGTTGCTTCGCCACCTACAGGTGGTGGGGGAGCTGATTCATATACAGCAGTCCATGTAGTACCCGTTAGAGTGATTGTTTTGATTCTATTAGGGTCTCCATCTTCAAGCCAGTGAGACCAGACGTATCCGTTATGGGTTTGTGGCATTTCAAGTGTGTAGGAGCCTTCAAGTAGCCATTCGGTATACGGCGTTGTCTCTGGAGTACCATCAATGGTGAACGTTATTCCAGTTATGGGTGAAGAAGTAACAGTCAGTTGCACGCTCTCGTGCATGATTAGCCACTGATATGTGGGTTCATTTACGTCGTCTCTAACATATGTACCCGCAAAAACGTCTAAGTGACCATAGCCTCCAAGCAAGGTTCCGGTGAAGTCAGGGTTGGCGATGCCGTTTACGAGATCTCCCCAGTAGGCGTACCCGAACAGCTCACTGAGAAAAGCGATCACTGGAACGTCGATTTCAATGTAATGGTCATCGAA
>Ga0209636_10000089_pt1 | contig 69896 bp, 56 predicted proteins | sample DeeMarSWOR152_54_FD_187464 | JGI IMG/M metagenome (GOLD analysis project Ga0209636, IMG submission 187464) | Marine sediment microbial communities from White Oak River estuary, North Carolina - WOR-1-52-54 (SPAdes) (version 2) | ecosystem: Environmental > Aquatic > Marine > Intertidal zone >...
CAATTTGTAGATGCTTGTATTGTAGGGGCCTGATTTACTTAATCCACTTTATATTATGTTGTAGGAAACCAATTTGTAGATGCTTGTATTGTAGGGGCTTGATTTACTTAATCCACTTTATATTATATTGTAGGAAACCAATTTGTAGATGCTTGTATTGTAGGGGCTTGATTCATCAAGCCCCCCTTATGATTTCTATAGCATTAATTCTCTTACAAAAATCCTCAAAATCTGGCATAATATGAAAAACATTTCCCCTGCGCGCCCGTAGCTCAGCTGGATAGAGCGTCTGACTACGAATCAGAAGGTCGGGGGTTCAAATCCCTCCGGGCGTACCACCAGATTATCAGCTATTTATATTATAAATCTGCAAGTTAGAGTAGTATTTCATTGCCTTATATTCTTTTTAATTTAACCATTTTAGCCATTTTCGACTACGGAGGCTAAAATCCGGTCAAACGATTTTATAGATTTTTAAACGAGAAATCCATCGAGAGTGTTATAGTAAAGAGAGACTTGTTGCTCCAAATTTGTGCTTGACATCTCTGCAATCATGAAGGGATAATCCTCCTTCGGGGTTAGAAAAGCATCGAGCCTCCTTTCAAAGCTCTGCAACTTTCAAGAATATAACAGCAATGAATGAACATCGAGTTGTTGTAACCGGATTAGGTGCAGTAACTCCTATTGGTATAGGGGTTGAAGAGTTCTGGGAAGGATTAAAAGCCGGACGAAATGGTATATCAAGGATTACTCACTTCGATCCTTCTGATTTTCGTTCCCAGATGGCGGCAGAAGTTAAGAACTTTAATCCAGAAGAATGGATCGATGAGAAATCTGTAGATAGAATGGATAGATTTATCCATTTTGCCATGGCTTCGTCCGCCATGGCGATCAAAGATGCCGGTTTAGACACCTTTAACTTTGATGGAAATAGGGCGGGAGTCATCATAGGTTCAGGTATCGGGGGAGCGCACACGCTGGAGAGCGAGTATTCTCGGCTTCATGAAAAAGGGCCAATGTCTTTAGGGCCTTTTTCTGTGTCTAAAGTCCTCATAAACATGGCAGCATGCATGGTCTCCGTTGCTTTTGATTTAAGAGGACCTCTATCAGCCCCTTCCGTGGCTTGTTCTACGGGGACAAATGCCATTGGCGATGCCTTTCGAATTCTCCAGAGGGGGGATGCCGACATCATGCTGGCAGGAGGTTCAGAGGCCAGCGTGAGTCCTTTGCCTTTCGCTGGTTTTTGCGCGACGCGGTCAATGTCGAGCAGGAATGATTGTGTGGAAAAGGCAAGCAGGCCTTTTGACAAGAACCGTGACGGTTTTGTGATGGGGGAAGGGGCTGGCGTCGTTGTTTTAGAAAGGCTTGAACATGCTACCAGCCGGAACGCCCGCACCTATGCCGAACTTGTTGGCTATGGTAATACTGCTGACGCCTATCATTTTACAGCTCCAGAACCTGGAGGAGATGGAATGATCAGGGTCATGAGGGAAGCGCTTAAAGATGCAAGCATCGACCCGCCAAAGGTGGGATATATCAACGCGCACGGCACCTCTACTGTCCTCAATGATAAGATTGAAAGTGCAGCTGTCATGAAGGTTTTTGGCGACCACGGGAAGCATCTTAAGATCAGTTCCATTAAGTCGATGATCGGTCACCTTTTGGCTGCTGCCGGGGCAGTGGAATTCGTGGCTACTGTGATGAGTATCTATACCGGCAAACTGCCCCCAACGATCAACTATGAGGAGCGCGATCCGGAATGCCCTCTTGATTATGTGACCAAAGGAGTCGAATCGATCGACCTCGAGGTGGCTCTTAGTAATTCCTTTGGCTTCGGAGGAGGTAATGCCTGCCTTGTATTGAAAAGGTGCGAAAACTAAAATGAAAATCCCCAAGCTTCAATTTGGAAGCATCTCCGCAGACATCCCGATTGTACAGGGAGGAATGGGTGTGAGGGTATCTCTTGCTTCGCTTGCCTCTGCTGTGGCTGAGGAAGGCGGGATAGGCACTATCTCGAGCATAGGCCTGGGAGATATAGAGGCCTCAAAGAATGAATATGAAAGGATATCTCGGGAAGCTCTGGAAAGAGAAATTCGCAAGGCGAAAAGTATGACAAATGGTCATATCGCAGTCAATTTCATGGGAGTGCTCAGCAATGCAGACGATCTGATTACGACCGCTGTAAGGGAAGGGATTAAGATAATCGTATACGGTGCCGGACTCCCTGTAAAGCTTCCTGGCTTGGTCGAAGACAGTTCTGTAAGTCTCCTGCCCATAGTCAGCTCCGCACGGGTGGCTGAGTTAATTCTTCGCGTCTGGAACAGGCGTTACGAAAGGACTGCAGATGCCATAATCCTTGAAGGGCCTCTGGCAGGAGGACACCTTGGTTTCTCCGAAGAACAGCTCAATAAGCCGGAAAAATATTCCCTTGAGAATCTTTTGCCGGAGGTTTTGGATACGGTAAAAGCGTATGAAGATAAATACGGAAAGAAAATTCCTGTTATCGCCGCTGGGGGGATCTTCAACGGAATGGATATAGCTCGAATGCTTTCCCTTGGTGCGTCTGGAGTCCAAATGGCTACTCGTTTCGTCTGTACAGTGGAGTGCGATGTCTCCCAGGAATTTAAGCAGAGTTACATTAACGCCAAAGAAGAGGATATTGTCATCATAAAAAGTCCTGTGGGCATGCCAGGAAGAGCCATTCAGAATAAGTTTTTACAGGATTTAGAAATTAAGGGAAGACTTAAGATTAAGTGTCCCTACAGGTGTCTTTCTGTCTGTAAAGTTAGTGAGGCGAAGTACTGCATTGCTCTGGCTCTCCTGAACTCTTACTTCGGGGATGTTGACAACGGCCTCATTTTCTGTGGGGAAAATGCTTACCGTTGCGACAAGATAGTAACTGTAAAAGAACTCATCTCAGACCTTCTCGCCGAGCTCGAAGCGGCTTGAGTAGGGTTAAAAGCAAACTCCCTGACCATTATAAATAATCTGGCAATAATAAAAGTTAGAAGTGATGAAGATTAAGGAAATCCCTAACACAGCCTACTGTGTTTTTTATGTAACACCCAAATTTGCCTACTAACTCTCCTCGGATTTTTATTTCCAGGCAGAAAATAAACAGGCTTCTTGAAAATAAATTCCTTTAAGCTAATATTTAAGAGGGAGGTAAAGGCCATAAAAGAATACGATGTGGTTGTCATTGGCTCAGGAGCAGGTGCGGTTATTGTCGAAAAAACAGCGGCAAAAACAGACGAGCTGTACTCCGCCGAATGAAAATAGAAAGAGATTAGTTACAAACCTTAAATCCTAATGCATAATTTCACTCCTCTAAAAAATCTCAACGGCAGAAGATTGAATGGTTACACGCTCCATATGGGAAAACTAAAACAGCTTCGCTTCAGCGGGTGGAAGGGCTTTAAATTATACTTTCGAGACTTTTGTGGAGCACTCAGCGGATTCCCTGTCATCAAAGGCATTTACAGCGTAGGAGGAAAAGACGGAGTGAAACCATGGATGGATATAGAGTATTATGAAGAGCTTGAGTATTTAAAGGAGAAAGAAACAAAAGATAGCTTAATTTTAAGCTCAAGCAGTTTGGCTCGTAAGCTTTTTAAGAATCTCGGGAATATCATTCCTCCGGGCGGCCATCTAATGGTTTCTTATGAAGGGGAACAGATAATACATACCAGTACAGCAAAATCTCTGAATATGGGTATCCCACCTGTAGCCACAGCTCTTGGATTTCTCATTTTTCAAGGCGGTTTTCAGCTTATAAAGGATTGGTATCTTTCTGAAGGGGGACATGAAGGCCCCCGAAAGCTTTGGGGAGAAAAAGCACCTGATGATACTTGGGCTAAGACTTTTTATGAAAAAACGGCTTTACAGATACATAAATATTTAGAAAGAATAGAAAATTTAGCGCACAAGGAGTTACAAGAGTCTGCATTTCAACGGTCAAAAGAAATATTGGAGATAATCAAAAAAAATATAAAGGCACGTTAGAAATTAAGTGATAAATAAAACTTAATTTACATAAAAGATAGAAATACTATATAATATTCCTTGACATAGTGCTTCCTCAATAGTATGAATATTTTTAAGGATACTTTTTCTTCCGACCGAGGAGGGAAGGAATGGCTGAAAAAAAGGTAACAAAAAAGGCTATAAAGACTGCTAAAAAGAGCAAACCTGCGGCTAGACCAAAAAAAGGTGATTCTCATGTATCTAGCAGTTTAAATTTAAGGTTATCTCCTTTTGAAGTTTTTAGTGTTGCCATAAAGTCTGAAATAGAAGCAACTGAGGCTTATTCAAGGCTTTATGGAATGGTAAAGAATGAGATTTTGAGAACGAAGCTGAAATTTCTGGTTTCTGAAGAAAAGAAGCATCGTCGAATCCTAGAGAGGCTTTTTTCTCAGAGGTTTCCGGAGGAAGAGCTTAAGATTGCAGAAAAATCCTTCCTTCCCCCTGTTAAGATCTTGAAGGGAAAAACGTTTTCAGTTTTAGACCTGTTCAAATTAGCTCTTAAAGCTGAAAAGATGTCTGAAGAATTTTATAAAGAAGCAGGTGAACAAGCAGAAGATAAGGAGAGTAAAAGGGTTCTTAGCTATTTGGTTCGGGTGGAGCGAAGCCACTACTTTATTATTAAATCAGAAATTGATATGCTTGATAAATTTCCCGATTACTACAAGGTCGAAGATTTTCATCTTGGCCAAGACATGTTTCATGTTGGTCCGTAGAATATATGCAGGCCCTTGACTGTGCCATTACTATAAAGAACGAGAAGCTATAAGAAGGGGACCAATGCATTAATCAGGCGGAGCCCCTTTTTGAGGAGATGAGTTTAACTAAGAGCTTTTCTCTACTAGAAATTCTGAAAAAGAAAAAAAGTCAATAAAATAACTTTTAAATAATATATGGAGGATAATATGTGTGAAGATGATATTTTTTGTGGAGTTAACAAAGCTAAATCAGCGAGTGTAGATGAGATGACTGATTTAGAAAAAAAACATACTCCCGTCATTGAAGCTCCAACAAAGGTGAAAAAAGGAGAGTCTTTTGAGGTTCAGGTCGAAGTTGGAAAGCACCTGAAACATCCAAACGAGAATGCTCATTACATCGAATGGATAGAGCTTTACTCAGGAGAGACATTTCTGGCAAGAGTCGATTTGGTACCCAAGTTGACGGAGCCAAAAGTAAAGCTTGTTGTGGCCCTGGATCATGCCCACCCATTAATTGCCAAAGAAAGATGTAATCTCCATGGATTGTGGCAGAGCTCCCCGGTTGAAATTGAAGTGGAGGGATAAAGCCAGAAGATTAGGTTTTTTTATAGTAAATTAAAAAGGGAAAAATACCATGAAAAAAACACTAAGAGTATTCATTCTTTTGGTGATGACTGCATTACTCAAGCCGGCTGTTTTTTCACATTGTGAGATTCCATGCGGAATTTACAATGACGAGATGCGATTCACCATGATCGAAGAACACATAACAACTATCGAAAAAGCCATGAGGGAGATAGCAAATCTTTCCGAGCATCGGTCGACTGACTTCAATCAAATCGTCCGCTGGATCACCAACAAGGATAAGCATGCTGACGAAATTCAGCATATTATAAGCCAGTATTTTCTGACACAACGAGTGAAACTGGTTGAAAAAGAAGATGATAAAGGCCATAAAATCCGCATGGAGCATCTGTCATTATGCCACGAAATTCTTGTCTATGCCATGAGGATTAAGCAGACGACCGATCTTTCAAATGTGGAAAAACTGAAGGCTGCTGTCAAAATTTTCAAAAATTCCTACTTTAAAGCCAAAGCAAAAAATGAAAGAAAAAATCCATTGAGTAGATAGGTATTAAGTATAAAGATAAATAAAATTAATTCTATAAAGCATATTTTAAGAGAGGAGGTTAATCATGCCTGATTTTGGAACTCCATTTTCTGGTCTGGCCAAGGAACGAAAGCTAACCCATGAGGAATTGGTTCGAGCCATACGGTTTATGATTGCCGCAGAATACGAAGCAATCCAGCTCTACATGCAGCTTGCTGAATCAATTGATGACAAGCTGGCCATAGAAGTGCTGAAAGATATTGCGGATGAAGAACGTGTCCATGCTGGTGAATTCCTCAGGCTTTTGAAACACCTGGCACCGGATGAAGAGAAATTTTATGCCGAAGGGGCTGAAGAAGTAGAAGAAGAAATGAAAGAGTTAAAATAGAGCTGAGCAGCAAAACTACCTAACATCTAGCGTTGTTTATATCTTTTAGCGTTGTCTGCTGCCTCTAACGTATTCTAATTCACGTTTTTAGAATCATCTTTTATACTTTATTATTTGATAAGGAGAGGATAAATGGTAACAATCAGCCAACAAGTTAAAGATGCAATCAAAGGAGCCATTCTGCTGGAAGTCAACGGCCGTAAGTTTTTTAATCATGCGGCAGATATTACTCAACATGAGAGTGGCAAGAAAATGTTCCGCTTTCTGGCTGAAGAAGAAGTAAAACATCTGAAAACCTTTACTGATCTTTTCGGTCAGATTCTGGGAAGCAAAGATTGGAAAAAGCATATCAGTACTCATGAGTTGGAGGGAGAAGCTCCTCTTGTAGAAAAATTGAAAGAACGGATGAAAAGAGAAGAGGGAAAAGGAGAAACAGAGGCTTTAAGTATAGGCATGCAGCTTGAAATGGATGCTATAAACTTTTTCAAAAATGCTGCATCAGAGACAGATGATCCCGTTGCCAAAAAAATATTCACCGATATATGCGATGAAGAGAAATTTCATTATGACCTTTTGCAGGCCCAACACGATTCTGTGACAAAGTCGGGTTTCTGGCTGGACAGCGCAGAGTTCCAGATGGATGGGAAATGGTGATTTAGTTCTGGTCTCGATATAATTTAGTTCGGGAACATTATTCTTAAACTTGAATTAATATCCTATGTTTGAATAAATGCATCTAATCCCGTATATGAGGAGATAAAGCCATGAATTTTAAAAAAATTTCAGTTGCGTTTTTCCTGTTTTTGCTTTCTTTCTCGGCTCTGAAGGCTCAGTTTTATAAAGTTTATGAATACCAGCCTGCTGAAGCGGGTGAAATTGAGTTTGTGATATGGAACTCCTATATTCCTTCGAGTGATATTTTCTATAATTATTTCGGAAGGGATGTGGGGAGAAAGGGCCTCTTTGCCCATTCCCTCGAGCTGGAATACGGTCTTTCCAACAAGTGGGGGATAGCTGCTTATCTTGATTTTGAGGATCCAAAGGACGGAAGTCTTAGATATGTAAGAACAAAGGCCATAATGGCTCATTATGCTTTTTTTGAGAAGGGAAGCAGGCCCCTCGATATAGCTATTTACCTTGAATATATTATTCATAATAAAAATTATAAAGACTACGAAGAACTTGAGGTGCGGTTAATCCTGGAGAAAGATATAGGAGCCTTCAGAGTAGATTTCAATCCAATATTTGAGAAAAAAACCAGCGGCTCAAAGACCGAGGAAGGCCTTGAATTCAATTACGCTCTTGGTATTTATTTTTCAAACAATGACGAGGGGATTTTCTTCAGTAAGAATCTTATGATACAGCCTGGAATAGAATTTTATGGAAAAATGGGAGAGATTTCGGATTTTAAGCCATCCGGAGAGCAGCAGCATTATATTTTTCCTACTCTTGATTTTTTTATCGGGAATCGATTTCATTGGCACACTGGTGTCGGTTTTGGTTTGACTGATGCCTCGGATAAAATAACATTTAAAAGCATTTTATCCATAGTCTTAAAATTTTGATTAAGAGGAGGGGACTGAAAGTGAGAAAATCAGGATATATAATATTAATAGTAGTAACAGTGTTTTTTATTTCAGCATTAGGCGTGGACAATAAACTTAAATTCAGCCAGAAAATAACTGATAAGGAAACTCAGAAAAAATATAACTACTATGATAATCCTCAGGTCTGTCTTGGCTGTCATATCGAAAAGTTTGAAATGTGGAAAGCCTCACAGATGTCCAAAGCATTCACCGGAGATTTTTTCCAGGCACAGTATTATAAACTTGCTGTCATAGATGCCGGCCGAGATGAAAAAGTAAAAGGTCTTGAAGCGGGCTGTATAGGGTGCCACTCGCCCTCTGCTTATAAAGCTGGCGATTATCCTCCAACACCGGCAGACCCGGAGAAAATAGATAGCTTCTGGAACCAGAAAGGCGGTATAAAACTTTTCGCAGATAGGGGTGTTTTCTGCGATTTCTGTCATACCATTGAAGATTTTGAAGGTACTGCGCCTTTTAATCATAACTATGTTTCCAAAGCTACCCCTGGGATCGACCCCAAAAGGGGTGACCTTGAATTTCCCTGGTCTCCCTACCATAAAACGGCAAGGTCCGAGCTCCATGAAAATGCACAGTTTTGCGGAATCTGCCATAACGAGTTGAATGATTTCGGCGTCTGGGTTAAAGCAACAGAAATCGAATATCAGGACGGTCCTTACCCTGCCAAGCAGATTGCCTGCCAGGACTGTCATATGCCTCCAGTTGCTGGTAAACCGGCCAAAATGGGTCCGGCCAGAGATGAAAATCATGATCACTGGTTTGGCGGAGGTTTCACTGGCTTTGTCGAGGGAGCCGCAAAGATTACTTTAAATATTGATAAAGCTGAATTAAGAGCAGGAGAGAAAATTAATTTCAGCATAAAAGTCCATCATTTAGCTCCCGGACATAAATTTCCATCTGGTGCTTCTGAAGAACGGGATGTCTGGCTGCACGTGGGTGTTTATGATAAGGAGGGAAATGAATTAGACCATATAAAAATACCCAGGAGTCCTGACGATCCTAATGATAAATACTTTATTACCACAAATGATAAGGTAGCCTTTCCTACTCACAGCAGATACAGTGATCCGATTGAAAGAGACAGTCTGCCCGAAGGAGATAGACTCTATCACAGTGCTTTTATTGATTCGGACGGTAATCTCACTTACGCTCAGTGGTATGCCACAAAGGATATTGAGAACAGGTTAAGACCCTTAGAGGAAAGAATAGAGCGCTATCAGTGGACAGTTCCGGGTAGACTTACCGGCAAGACTGTCATCTTAAGAGCTGTCCTTAACTACAGGAGAATGCCCGATTCTTATGCAAAATTGCTGGGCATACCGCCAAGGCCGACACTTGAAGTCAGCCGAGATGAGAGAATTCTGAAAATAGCAAAGTAAAGGCTCGCGAGGTTGGTTTATTGAATCAGCTTTATTAGATCTGTAATCTATTCATACCGCAGCGAATCCACAGGATTGGCCCGCGCCGTCCGTAAGGCCTGAAAACTCACCGTGAAGAGCGCAATACCCAAGGCTAAAGAGCCTGCCAGGAAAAAAGTTCCCCAGCCGGTATGGATGCGATAGACGAAGTTCTGCAGCCACTTGTTCATCGCATACCAGGCAACTGGCCAGGCGATGAAATTGGCCAGAACCACCCATTTCAGAAATTCTTTAGAGAGCATCACTGTGATGTTGGAAGCCGATGCCCCCAGCACTTTTCGGATGCCTATCTCTTTGGTTTTTTGTTCGGCAGAAATGGAAGTTAATCCGTAAAGACCGAGACAGGCGATAAATATGGCGAGTATTGTGAAATATCTGAAAAGTGCGCCCATCCTTTGCTCTGCCTTATACTGGGTATTCAGGGCATCGTTCAGGAAATAATAATCATAAGGCATATCGGGAATAATTGCCTTCCACTTATCCGCAACATATTTCATGCTGCTTTGCAGTGTCCCGGACTTGAATCTTACGGATAACAATCTCAAAAAGAGATTTTGATACCTCTCCGGAGGCAGGATTATCAGCAAAGGCTCGATTGACTGGTGAAATGATCCAAAATGAAAATCGCTGACCTCTCCGATAATGCTCCCTTTTCTATCCCATAAGCTGATTTCTTCTCCTACGGGAGATTCCAATCCCATCACTTTAGCGGCTGCTCTATTGATGACATAGGATGCTGCGGCATCAGACGAGAATTCCGGTGAATAAAACCTTCCTTTTTTCATCTTGATATCGTAGGTGGATGCGAAATCATAATCCGTTCGGAGGATCCGGAAATATTGCTTTTTGTTTTCTTCTTTCCCTCTCCATTTCACACCATCCGTTCTGGTTATGACATTCGCCTCAAGCGGCTCTGCGCGGGAAACTCCAAGAATATCCGGATTCTTCAACAATTCATTTTTTAAAACATCATAGGTACCGCTCATATCACCGGCTATCCTCACACAGAGAATATGGTCCCGGTCAAAACCGATGTCGCTGTTCTTGATGAAAAGCAACTGGTTGAAGACGACGATGGTGCTGATGATCAGTATGATGGATAGAGAAAACTGAAAAACTACGAGCCCTTTTCTAAGACCCATCCCTTTAAGGGCAAGGCTTGATTTTTCTTTTAAAATTTTTGCCGGCTGAAAAGAGGAAAGGAATAGGGCAGGATAGTAGCCGGACAATATCCCTGTAAAAAAGGCTATAAGAACCGCACCTATCAGAAAACGGATATCTAAATATTCGATAGTCAGCGACTTGCCCGAGAGTTTATTGAAGGCCGGCATAAAAAATTTAGCCAGCAGAACGGCCAACATAAGGGCAAGAAAAGAAAGGATGATCGTCTCACCCAAAAGCTGCTTTATGAGCATCCCTCTATTTGCGCCCACCACTTTTCTCACTCCAATCTCCTTGGATCGCTTCAAGGAAAGGGCCGTGGACAGGTTCGTGTAATTAACACAAGCAATAAGGAGAATGATAAATGCTATGACTGTGAAGATGTAAACATATTTACTATTGCCTGTCGTGGAGAAAAATTTTATATTCTCTGCTTGGAGATGGATATTCTTTAAAGGGAGGAGAGAATAAAACAATTTTTCCAGGTCTTCATCCGGCCGGTTTCGAATTTCACAGGCGGTTATTTTTGAGGCTAAGTCCTCAGCGACACTGTTATCCCTGGTTAAAATGTAGGTGCGGGGCATCTGGTTTTCCCAATTCTCCAAATTAATCCCGACGGAGCGCATGGGGTGGAACGTGACGAATATGTCGCAATCGATATGGGAATTGGAGGAGATGTCCTTGATGACGGCTGTTATGCTCATCGGCATTTTGACTCCACAAAGAAACATCTGAATTGACTTTCCAAACGCTTCCTGGTTACCGAAGTATTTTCTGGCCGTTTTTTCGGTAATGACAATCGAAGTGGGACTTTCTAACGCTGATTCAGGGTTCCCCTTCAGGAAAGGGAATGAAAATATTTCGAAGAAGTGAGAATCTGTAAAACTGACATTTTCTTCGAAAGCTTTTTCTCCGTAGCGGAATAACACTTTTTCGGTTTCGGGAATTTGTCCAAAGCGGGTGGCATTGACTATTTCTGGCAGCTCAGCGACTAACGAAGGAGCAAGAAGATAGGAAGTGGGAGCCATGACTGTTTCTTCTTCTCCCCGAAGGACCATAAAAATATTGTCTGCTTTCTCATGAAACCGGTCATAGCTCAATTCATGCTGTACCCAGAGCATAATGAGAATGACGCAGGCTAAGGCGATAGCCAGGCCGGCAAGGTTGATGAAGGAATACCCTCTGTGCCTGGTGGTGTTTCGGAAAGTTGTTTTGAGATAATTTTTAAACATGATCAAACTCCAGAGAATCGCATTTTGAATGAAGTAGGGGAGGGCCCCACAGATTTGTTTCCAGTAGAGGAGGCGGGCTTTGAACGCCCCGTGCTCCTTCCTCATCCAGTAGAATTGTTCTTCGAGGTCTCCCATAGCCCCATATCGGATATCCTTTTGGATGATAAACTCCAGTATCCTGGACGCTATCCGTGGAGGCTTAGTTGTGTGTATGTTCATTCTTCTTTAAATTCAAGTTTCTCTATGCCATTCCATAGCACGGAATTGACGCGCTGGATCTCACGGAGGGCTTTGATTCCTTCCCGGGACAGCCGGTAATAGACTTTACTGCGGCCTCCGCGTTCCGGAGTCGGCTCCCCTTTGAGGGTCAAAACATAGCCGTTTTTGTGCAGCCTTCCCAGGGGACCGTAAATGGCTCCCAGCAGCCATTTTTTGCCTGTAGCCTTGATGACTTCTTCCCGGATGGCCATACCGTAAGCCCCCTCATCCAGCCGCCATATGGACAACAGAATGATTTCTTCAATGCGCGACAATAATTTCATTTTTTCTCCATATTCATATATATATACGTTTTTTGATAAAATAAGGTTCACTTTTTTAAAAAAATAAATAAGCGAGAAGTATTATTCGTATCTTAAGGATTTGATGGGGTCGGCAGTGGCGGCCTTTAAAGAATGCCAGCCCACGGTGATCAGGGCCACAGTGAGCGCCAACAGGGCGGATAGGACAAAAAGCCCAATTCCGAGGTCGATTCTGTAGGCAAAATTGGCCAGCCATTTTTTCATCAGATAGTAGGCCACCGGCCATACAATCAGATTTGCCAGGATGATGGCCGCTGTAAACTCTGTTGAAAGCAAAATGAGAATCTGAGTAGGAAATATAATTTATCACTATATACTCAGAAACATCAAAAAAGGTTGACCAAAGTTCAAAAATTAGATTTTAAACAGCAAAATTAGGGTATGTAAGGAGTTAAAGAACTATTAAATTAGAGATGGATACAGTGAATTAAAGCCAAAAACCTAGGACTTTGACAGATTTAGCTTTTTAATGATTCTTTCGAGGTCTTTCCTATGGATCACGCGTTGAATATCGAATTTGTATTATCGGGCAAGACGGTTTAGACCATACTTTCGAGCCAACCTCAGTGCCTCTGTATATTCACTTCTTTTTATCCGCCTGGATAACTCAGGATAATCAAAGGCCTTATATTCTGGTCGGTACTGGGGCATTAGATTGAGGTAGGTATTCTTGGGGAAATTCTCCGCCATGAATTTTATAAACTTATCAGTGCCTGCAATGTTGTTGGGTAGGATTAAATGCCGGATCATCAGACCTCTTACAGCGATTCCTCTTCCACTAACCTGCAATACACCTACCTGGCGTTGCATTTCTTTGAGCGCTATCTTGGCATAATATGGATAATTGTAAGTTTGCCCTGAGTATTTAGCGGCGTGCTCTGGGTCCATAAATTTGCAGTCAGGGAGATAAATATCAATTATCCCATCCAGGAGCTGAAGAGTTTCTGGGGTCTCATAAGGCGCGCAGTTATAGACCAAGGGAATGTTCAAGCCTTTTCTGATGGCTTTCTGGAGGGCGCAGACAATATTAGGCACGTAGTGAGACGGAGTCACTAAGTTTATGTTATGACAGCCCATATTCTGAAGCTTTATCATCATTGCAGCTAATCTTTCATCAGAAATTTCCACTCCTTCGCCCTCGATGCTTATCTCATAGTTCTGGCAAAAGATGCATCTCATGTTACAATTGGAAAAGAATATTGTCCCCGAACCTTTTTTGCCGACTAACGGGCGTTCTTCGCCAAAATGGGGAAAAGCGCTGGACACTTTCACCTTGGAAGTCGCTTTGCATTTCCCCGTCTCACCTTTTGTTCTATCAACACGACAATCTCGAGGGCAAAGATAACAGTTTTCGTAGATGGAATACAATTTTTCTATCCTTTGGGAAAGGATGCCTTTTTCTTCTAGTTCTAAATAAGAAGGATATGTTCTTGCCTTTTTTTCATCTGGAGCAGTTTTTGTTGAAGGTTCTAAGTATTTAGACGAAAGAAGCAAGGAAGATCCGGCAAAAATCAATGAATCCCTGAGGAAATTGCGCCTTGATATTTTCCCCATTGCTATTCCTATTATGTGTTTTGTGTATTAAATATATCACGCAAAGCGAAAATCTGTCAACGGAACTGGATGATTTGACTTCACATTTTTCCTTTAATATATATTGTAAAAAGGATAGAAGAAGAACATTGAACAAAAAGCGGGAAAATTCGTAATTTGGAACAGAGGAAATTAATAATCCATTATTTTGATTTAAAGGCTATTATCTGCAAGGCAAAATAAAAGAAAAGATTAATACAAAGAAGTGAAAAGAAAAAAAACCATGAAATTCAAGAAGGAAACAGCATTTGGCCTTGTTATCATTTTATGGATCATAACAGCTTGGCTGCTTTACCCGCTGATAAACCTGGATGCTGTGGATATGGAAAACGCAAAGGAATATCTCTACAGGTCAGCGATAGGGATTACCATCATGATCATTTTTTTCGGAAAAACCATACTTGATCTCTTTTTTCCTCAAATAACTCTAAGAGCAATGCCTCTTCTAAATACAATATTTCTCACAGTTTATTCCTTTGCGTTGGCAGGAGGAATTATTTTTATGATTACGAGAATGATTATATTGTACATGAGAAGTAGAAAAAGCGGATTTTTATTTTGAGCATAAAGCAGAAAATCATAAAGCCCGAGGGTAGAGCGTTCTAAAACGCATTTTTGTATCTAATCCATAGCGTGCTTTTCTGGATTAGTTTTGAATTTGAGTTGGTTAAGCTTGACCTGATTTTGTATACTTAGCCGGCAATGTTAAAAAAAAGAAGACTTCCCGTAGAAATCCTTATTTATGTAATAGGAGGGATTTTGACTTTTTTCTTTGGAGTCATTTTTGTTTTTCTTTCATACCCTGCATTAAATATCTCTTCGGTTGTGATAAGACAAAGGGAAGCTATTGTTGGATTCGGGTTGATAATTCCGACCATCCTGGCCGGCTGGCTCGTATCTCTCGTAATAAGGTATCGTGGCTGGAAAGCTTTTATTCCCCCTTTAAGCATAGGTTTTGTGATAGCTTTTCTCATTATAATCTGCAAAAAATTTCTAAGCTGGTTTCCCGAAGACTGGCTCATCTTCACTCCGTGGGGAATAATTCTGGTAATAATATCGGCGTTTATGGGTGGAGCTCTTTATGTTCGAGGGAGAATTCTGTTGCATTCAGCCATAATCCTTATCGTTTTCTACTCGTTGGCTTTTGGAATGACATTCCTAACGAAGAGTCTATCCAGTCGCATTCTTTCTTATGATATTAGAATTCCAAGCGAGAATATTATGCTGGGGGCAACACTTACCGTCCCTAAAATTGACGCACTTTCGAAACTGCCGGGGGTACTGCTCATTCATGGCTCGGGTAAGCAGGACCGGGATGAAACATTTGGACTTTTCAACGGGACTTTTAAAGAAATAGCGATGTTTTTATCTGAAAATGGATTTGCTACGATTCGCTACGACAAAAGAGGAGTGGGCCAGAGCGGAGGAGATTTTTTAGCGTCCGGACTTTATGATTTTGCTCGTGATGCAGAAAGCGTTTTTAATTATTTAAAATCAAGAGAAGAGGTAGATCCCTCTCAAATTTTTTTAATAGGGCACAGTTATGGAGGAAAAGTAGCAACCATAGTTTCTTCTCGACATCCAGAAGTGGCTGGACTTATTTTATTGGCTTGTGTGGCAAGTCAAGAACCGGAGAACCTAATTAGACAGAATAAGTTTATTTCTGAAGCCAAGAGAGAATCCGATGAGGAGAGGAAAGCTCGTCTTGAAATGCTCGAATCCTGGGCAGAAGGGGTGAAAAATCGAGATTTGCAAAATTATTGTGATTATTTCAGGCTAAACGAATTATCCAGAGAGTTCCAGAAGATGCAACAGGCTAATCCTCTTCCTCCCCTATGGATGTTCCAGGCCATGGAATATAACCAGCTTGAGACTGTAGAGAAGCTAAAAATGCCAATCCTTGCTGTTTCTGGTGCTTCTGACTGGCTGGTTCCTCCTTCAGAGACAAGATTGCTGGAGCAGGCCCTAGAAGAGGCCAATCACCCGGACTTTGAAGTTAAGATCATCCCTGAAGTCGATCACCATTTTATTCGAGTTGAATCGCCTGAAAAAAGCTTTAAGATGATGAGTTTATATTCAATCAAGGATCTATTCAGAGAGTATCCTATTTATCCCCCTGTATTGGATAAGATCTTGAATTGGCTCAGGGATAGAACAAAATCAGAAACTTAAAAGCTGAGATATATAAAGCGTGATGAAAGCTTTCATCTGATCTTTGGAGAGTACGAAAATAACGTTTTTTATACCTATTGACTCCCCCGCTTATATATCCTATATAAGATAATAGAAAAACACAGGAGCGAATAGCTCTTTCGCTGCATTAATTGGCGAGCCGTAGAAAAGAGAAAGAATAGCTCGACAACAGTAAATATAAGGAGTAAGACCTTTCATGCGTGATGTTCATATCGCTGGAGTATCTTTGACTCGCTTTGGCAAAGATTTCAGGCCCATCGGAGTGATGCTGGCTGATGCCTGCCAGAAAGCTCTTCAGTATTCTGCTGCCTTCACTTCAGAATTGGCCCCAGATTGCCTGGTCATTGGTGCTATGGACCCTATCGGATTTGCCAGGCAAACTGGGCTAGATTCTCTTATTGGAATTGAGATGAACCTTCCGAGGGATATTGAAATTCATCATGTGGAAAGAGGATCAGCGACAGGAGCAGCAGCTGTAGAGTTAGGAAAGCGTTTAGCATCTTCTGGACTAAAAGTCCTGGTTTGCTTTGGTGAAAAGATGAAGGGAAAACTGAAGAACGAAGAGATTCCCTCTCAAATCTCTACAGTTATTGCTGAGGAAGAAAGAGAGCGTGGATTGGGAGAAATGCCTGCTGTGGCTGCCTTAGCTTCGTATGAATACATGGATGCCTATAAAGTTTCGGAAAAGGAATTCAGAAACATATGTTTTCAGATGAGCGTGCAAAGCCTCAACCATGGAGCTCTTAATGAATATGCTTATTTTAAAAAGTCAGTTACACGAAAAGAATATGATAATCCTGAAATAAACCGAATCATCGCCAAACCTCTGACAAAATATGATTGCAGTGGATCTTACAACGGAGCTGGAGCAGCTTATCTGGTTCCTTTTCCTACCGATATAAAGCTGACAAGTGTAAAATCCGCCTTTGATGACATAAAGATTGCGGAGCGAAGAACTCTGGTCTCACTCGAAGCTGCTGTGCTGGCAGGGCAAGAGGTCTACCAAGAGGCAGGATTAAATCCTTATGAGATAGATCTTTGTGAACTTCACGATGCTTTTAAGCCCGTCCCCTGGATAGTGGCTGAGGATCTAGCCCTAGCTGAGAGGGGGCAAGGGCATAGATTCGTTCTTGAAGAGAAAAACAGCATAGGAAAAAAGGTGTATGTAAATCGTTCTGGAGGATTTTTGGCGAGAACCCACCCTCTTGGTGCTTCAGGAGGAGCGCAACTTGTGGAGTTGGTCTGGCAATTGCGCGGACATCACCAGTACAGGCAGATGTTCGGAGAGGAACTTAAAAACCTGAATTATGGGCTATGGTTTAACATGAGCGGTTTTGGGAATACTTGTATTGTGGGCATTGTTGAGAGAACGAGATCGACTCGAGAACGCGAAGGGCTTAGAGAAGAAAACTTGCCGCAGTCCATTCCTGAGGAAAGGTTCATCGAAGAAAAATTGCCTCGGAAAGATAGAATTATCGCAGCCACTCAATACACGTCTCCTGAAGAGGAAAGAGTCAATGTGGCCATAATTCAAACAAAAGAAGGTGATTTCAGAATAGGCTTAGCTAAAGACCCTGAAGGCTTGAAAAGAGGAAAATATATAAAATGGATCAAACCCGAGGAAGATGCCTACTTTGTTAGAGAAGGGTATATAAAGGGAAAATTATCTGACTTCTTGAGGATCTTCCGCAGAACAAAGAAAAAAAAGAAATAAAAAAGTTTTTTTATTGACACTTTCAAGAGCCGATAACTATAATAGTAAATCTTTTAATCAATCCTTCAAATAATAAACAGATAAGACATAAATTGGGAGGTTATTCATGAGCGATATTGTCATCGCCAGCGCAGTCAGAACCGCCGGAGGTCAATTCGGGGGTGCTTTTAAAAGAGTTTCTGCTGTAGAGTTGGGAGCTCTTATTCTTCAGGAGGCCGTTCAAAGGGCTGGGATTGAACCTAAACAAGTGGACGAGGTGGTCTTCGGCACTGGCTGGCAGGCTGGGCTCGGTCCAAATATAGGCCGTCTTGCAACTGTACAAGGAGGGTTGCCTCAGGAAGTTCCTGCATTTACGGTGAACAAGCGGTGCGGTTCTTCTCTGCGGGCTGTTTCTCTTGCTGCCCAAATGATTAAAGCAAAAGACGCAGAAGTGGTTTTAGCAGGCGGAGCTGAAAATACTTCTAAGGTCCCTTACATTGCTGATGGAGCTAGGTGGGGTAATCGTATGGGAGATGGCAAATTAGTAGATGTCATGCACAAAGATGGTTTTATGTGCCCCTTGGCCGGACATCTGATGGGCAGAACGGCAGAAACGCTCGTTGAAAAATACAACATAAGCCGTGAAGAACAAGATGCATTTGCCGTAGAAAGCCAGAATAAAGCTGTTGCAGCAGTAAAGGAAGGTAGATTCAAGGAGGAAATACTTCCTGTTGAGGTTCCTGTAGGAAAAGGAAAAACAGAAATCTTTGATACAGAGGAAATCCCGAGGGAAGGAGTCACAGTAGAAAAACTGGCAAAGCTTCCTCCTGTTTTTAAAAAAGATGGAACGGTTACTGCTGGGAACAGCTGTGCTCTTTGTGATGCAGCTTCAGCAGTTACGGTAATGAAAGAAGAGAAAGCTTCTGAGCTGGGAGTTAGGCCGCTAGCCCGGATTGTTTCCTACGCTCATGCAGGTGTTGATCCTGCGATTATGGGAATGGGACCTGTGCCAGCAGTTTCCAAAGCTTTGAAAAGAGCAGGTCTCGAGCTTAAAGACATAGACCTCATCGAGCTCAACGAAGCCTTTGCTGCCCAAGCTTTAGCTGTTGAGCAGGAGCTTAAATGGGATCGTTCCAAGCTCAATGTCCATGGAGGAGCCATAGCTCTCGGTCATCCTATTGGAGCCACTGGTACAAAAATATTGACTACCTTGATCTATGCTCTAAAAGACAGAGATAAAAGCCTGGGTTTGGCGAACTTATGCATCGGAGGAGGCCAGGGCGTAGCCATAATAATAGAAAGATTGTCGTAAAAGAATGTAGGGGCTTGATTCATCAAGCCCACTTTTTTTTATAAAAAAGGAGGGATTGCGATGGATATAAAAAAACCATTTGTGGTCGGCGCAGGAATCATGGGCTCCGGATTAGGGCAACTCTGTGCGCAGCAAGGTTATAGAGTGACTGTTGTAGATATTTCTGAGGAGATAGTTGAGAAAGCCAAAGGAAAAGTCAGTGCGGGCTTAAGTAGAAGAGTTGAGAAAGGAAAAATTACTCAACAGGAGATGGAATTAGTTCTCTCTCGAATGAGTTGGTCTACAGATTTGGATCTGGCCAAAGAATGTGATTTCGTCATAGAGGCCGCCTCTGAGAATCTTGGAGTTAAGAAAGAGGTATTCAACAAACTGGATTCTATCTGTTTGCCTGAAACAATTTTGGCCACAAACACCACAGCCCTTTCAGTGAGCGAAATTGCTTCAGCTACTTCCCGGCCCGATAAGGTTCTAGGTATGCATTTTTTCAACCCGGCTGTTATCATGAAATTGGTTGAAATTATAAGGGGCGAGAAAACATCAGACGGCACCATAGCCACAGCAAAAACGTTTGCAGTAGGTCTGGGCAAGATTCCTATTGCCACTGCTAAGGAAGCTCCGGCTGGCATAGTCAGCCGAGTTTTGGCCGGACTGCTTAATGAGGCGGCTGTTGTTTATTCTGAGGGCATAGCTTTTCCTGAGGACATTGATGAGGCCATGAAGCTGGGAGCAGGTCTTCCCATGGGTCCTCTGGCTCTGATTGATATGATTGGCCTGGATATCCATCTGGCGAAAATGGAAACCCTGTATGAAAAACTTAAGGAAGAGAGATATAAACCGCCAGAAGTAATCAGGAAAATGGTTGCCGAGGGTAAATTGGGGAAAAAATCAGGGGAAGGATTCTATAAATATTAGGCTCAATCCAAATATTGCAGGATTACAGGTCATTGTGAGCACAGAGGCAGGGAATATCCCTTTTTCTGTTCGAAATGGCTTGAAATAGGTGAAATAAGGAGTGTCTTCTTTTCAGGCTTTTCATCGGCAATGGCAGATGTAATTAGAATTGTTTTGGTTGCATCCAGGAAATTATGGGCAAAATCAAATTTTAATAATATTAGATAAATAAAAAGGAGCGAGCTATGGATTTTGATTTAAATGAAGAACAAAAAATGATCCAGGAGACTATCCAAAAATTCGCCAAAGAAAAGATTGCTCCTGTGGCCAGTGAGAACGATAAAAAAGGTCAATTTCCTCGTGATCTTTTTAAAAAACTGGCAGGACTGGGATTTATGGGTACGCCCATTCCTGAAGAGTACGGTGGGGCAGGATTTGATTATATAAGTCATGCTATAGTGGCAGAGGAGATAGGAAGGGTAGATTCATCACTTCGAGGGACTTATTCTGTCCAAGTATCCCTTGTTGAGCTTCCCATTTTTAAATTCGGCAACGAAGAACAGAAGAAAAAATATCTTCCTAAGCTAACTAGTGGAGAATGGATTGGCTGTTATGGTCTAACCGAACCTAATTCAGGAAGTGATCCGGCTAGCATGATCTCAACTGCTACGGAAGACGGAGATTATTACGTGCTCAACGGCCAGAAGACATGGATTACAAACGCCGGAATCGCTGATGTTGCTATTGTCTACGCCAAAACAGATAAAGAAGCAGGCGCAAGAGGGATCACAGGCTTTCTGGTAGAGAGAGGATGGGAAGGATTTTCGACAAAAGACCTCCATGATAAATTAGGTCTTCGCGCCTCTAATACGGGTGAGATCTTTTTGGAGAATTGTCGTGTTCCCAAAGAAAATGTTTTAGGTGAAATAAACAGGGGTTTTAAGATTGCCCTAAGCACCCTTGATTTTGGTCGCTACACTGTGGCTGCAGGCTGCGTCGGTTCAGCTCAGGGCTGTATCGATATCTGTAAAGAATATGCCAAGCAAAGAATTCAATTTGGAAAGCAAATCGCTAGCTTCCAGCTCATTCAACAGATGATTGCAGACATGGTTGTTGAATGCGAAGCAGGACGACTCCTTGTCTACCGTGCAGGAGATATGAAGAATAAAGGACTGCCTAATATCAGGGAAACATCTATCGCCAAATATTACTGCAGCGAGATGGTAAATCGTGTTGCCTATAAGGCCGTCCAGATTCATGGCGGATATGGCTTCTCAGGCGAATACGATGTGGAGCGATTCTACCGGGATGCCAGAATCAACACCCTCTATGAAGGGACTTCTCAGATTCAACAGCTTATCATCGGCGCAATTGAGCTTGGAATCAAGGCCTTTGTTTAAATCTGTAGGGGTTTGATTCATCAAGCCCACCTTTATATATGTTGTATTTATTCTGTAGGGGTTTGATTCATCAAACCCGCACTTTTGGATGTATATATTCTTGAATATTAAAGAAGGAGTGAGATTATGTATAAAACTCTCATTTACGAAAAAAAAGAAAATATCGGTCTCCTGACCATCAATCGTCCGGAGAAAATGAATGCCATTTCGCAAGAATTGACAGCTGAATTAAGTCAGCTTCTTGACGAAATTGAAAATGATGAAAAATTAAGGGTACTGGTAATAACCGGAGCAGGAGATAAGGCTTTTGTGGCAGGGGCGGATATAAAAGAGATTGTTGACCGGGATGCCAGATTAGGGCGGAGGGTATCGCGCGAAAGACAGGAAATTTTTTCTCGCATTGAAAATTTGCATGTTCCTGTCATTGCAGCAGTTAATGGTTATGCCCTGGGAGGAGGCCTGGAGCTGGCCTTAGCTTGTTCCATCAGAGTATGTTCGGAGAAGGCTCAGTTTGGAGCCCCAGAGGTCAAGCTGGGGATCATTCCAGGAGACGGGGGAACCCAGCGTTTGCCTCGCTTAGTAGGGCAGGGCAGAGCCATGGAGATGATAATTACTGGCGATTTTATCGATGCCCAGGAAGCCCACCGAATCGGACTGGTAAATAAAGTTTTTCCTCCAGAGAAATTGAAGGAAGAGACGATGGAGCTTGCCCAGAAAATCGCCTCAAGACCACCCTTGGCAGTCAGGTATGCCAAAGAAGCGGTGAACAGAAGCCAGGAAGGGGACACAGCATCAGGTTTTGCCCTTGAATCTTACCTTCACGCCCTTTCCTGCACCACTGAGGACAAAAAAGAAGGTGTCTCTGCTTTCCTGGAGAAGAGAAAAGGCAAATTCAAAGGAAAGTAACTTATTTAATTTAAGATCTTTCCTTTTTTATCATGGATTAATCTTTATAATATTATAGATTAGTGGAGCTCTAATTTTAATAATTTAGACATAACCAGGTAAATTAAGTTAAGGTATGACTATAGACCTCAGGGATTCTCCTTTTCTCATCAGGTCAAAAGCATCGTTTATATCCTCAAGTTTGAATTTGTGGGTTACCACAGGCTCAAGCTGAATTTTTCCTGTTTTTACCATCTCTATGATTTTTGGATAATCCACAGGCCGGCAGCCTAAGGAGCCTTTAATTTCGATTTCTCGAAACATCAGTCTCCCGGCATTAAGGGGAACACTATGATGGGTGTATCCTACCTGGCAGTGAAGACCTCCTGCTTTGACAGAGCTTGAGGCTAACTCTATTGTCTTTGGATTACCGATGGCTTCTATGGCAATATCAGCTCCTCCTCCGGTTAGCGCTCTTATTTCTTTGAGGAGCGCTTTGTCTTCTTTATCAGAGGCGTTAATAGTGGACTGGGCACCTAACTTCTTGGCCATTTCTAATTTTTTATCCACGATATCTACTGCGATAACAGAGCCTCCCGAAGCGGCTGCCACTTGAACAACATTTATGCCCACTCCGCCGCAGCCAAAGATGACAACCGAATCTCCTGGCCGAACCTTGGCTCTGTTTTTAACAGCATGATAGGGGGTTGAGATAGCGTCGGCAATGATGCTTGATTCTTCAAGAGGGAGGTCTTCAGGGAGGTGCTGGCAATCCTTTGCTGGTGCTTTGGTGTATTCAGCATAAGCGCCATCAATATGATTACCCAACATAATCATGTTAAGACAGATATTCTCTCGACCCAGGCGGCAATTAACACAGTAACCACAAGAAAAGACAGGGGGAATGAGGACTCTGTCACCAGCCTTAAAGTTTTTTACACCTGCACCAACCTCTTCAACTACGCCAGAAGGTTCGTGGCCCAGGATCATCGGCGGCTTCTTAAAAGTAGGAACACCATGGTCAATATAATGTAAATCAGTGTTGCAAACTCCGCAGGCCGCGATTTTTACCAGGATTTCGTTTGGTTCTATCTTTGGAGTCTCAACCTCTTCAATTTTGAGAGGCTTATTAGGCTCATAGAATACAGCAGCTTTCATTTCTTCCTCCTTTATCTGTTTTTCCAGAGAGGCTTTCTTTTTTCCATAAAGGCTTTCAATCCTTCATGAGCATCTTCAGAGGTTACTAACTCCTCAAGGTAGATCTTCTCGATTCTCTCTAACCCCTCTAAAAAGCTTGTCTCTAAACCAAGATTGATTCCTTTTTTTGAATACTTCAGCCCAACCAGGCTCAATTCTGTGAAAGGCTGAATAAAACTCTCGAGCTCTGAATCAAAAGAATCAAGCGGAACGACTTTGTTGATTAAACCGATTTGTTCGGCTTCTTGAGCTTCAATAATTTTCCCCGTTAAAAGGAGTTCTGAAGCTTTCTTTAATCCCACAAGGCGAGGCAGCATCAGGAGTGCAACGGGGGGGAAAACAGAGAGTTTTATTTCAGGCTGCCCGATTTTCAAATTATCAGCCGCAAAAATTAAATCGCAGAAAATAGCAATCTCGCATCCTCCGCCCAGGGTTAATCCTTTCAAGGCTGCTATGGTCACTTGATCTAATTTGGACAGATTTCTGAAGATTTCATGGAAGACTTGAAGCATTTTCTCTACTTTATCTTCTGTATGGTCGACCACATCCACTCCTGCTGAGAAAGCCTTTTCTCCACTGCCAGATACAACCAGGACTTTAACCTCCTTGTTTCCGACCAAAGAGCTCAAGGCGTCGTTTATTTCTTCCATGGCAGAGATATTCAGAATATTCAAGGGAGGACGGTTAATAGCTAAATAAGCCATATCTTCTTTGGTGTCAAAAATGATGTTTTTGAAAGTTTTTTGAGCCATTATATCCCTCTTTAAAAAATGATATTAGTAAACCTTAGCTGGGTTAGTTGAGTTGTAATACATATCACCTGGTTCTATCTCTGTCAAGCAGGGTTAGACTTTCATGACTTATATAGTTTAAATTTTTATTTACCTCTTTTTTTAGCAAATCTAAGGATTTAGCCCTGTTTTTTTGGCCGCTTTCTTTTTACGTAATCTATGGCAGACATGAGCAGAGTGTCCAAATTCAATGCCTGACCTTTTGAAAAGTATAACCCTTCTGTTTAGATTAGGGGTTAAATAAGTCACCCTGAAAATCATCTCATAAGGCTATTTACTTAAATTCATAATATCAGTAACTTTATCTATGTAACTAATTCTATTTATACATATGATGTCTATTAACTATTAAAAATGATTAATAAACAAATCAAAGTACTTCTGATCGAAGACAATCCCACTTACAGCCTCTTGATACAGAAAATGGTGGAGCAGAAAAGTTGGGCAAAGTTCGATTTAACTTGCGCCAGTGAGCTTCAGGAAGGACTGAATCACCTTTCCAATGGAGGTGCCGACATCGTTCTTTTAGATCTCAATCTGCCTGACAGCAAAGGTTTAGATACTTTCATCAAAGTTCATACTCAAGAGACAGCTATCCCGATTGTTGTCCTGACTGGACTTGATGATGAAAAGATAGGATTAGAAGCAGTAAAAAAGGGGGCACAGGATTTCTTGGTTAAGGGTCATGTGGATGGTAACTTGCTGATTCGCTCCATGCGATATGCCATTGAGCGCCAGCGGGCTGATGAAGAACTGCGGAGGAGCGAAGAGAAAAATAGATCTCTCCTGGTCGCAATACCGGATATAATGTTCCGACTCAATAAAGAAGGGGTATTTCTGGAATTCATTACGGCAAAAAATTTTCCTCTTTGGATGCATCCCAGCGAGTTTGTAGGAAAAAATGTACAAGATACCTTAGACGAAAAGATTAGTAAGCGGTTCATGAGGTGTTTGAAACAAGCAGCTAAAACTGGCAATACGCAAATCTTGCAGTATCAGCTCTCAGTTGGAGGTAAGATCCGTCACTACGAAGCAAGGATTGTAGCTACCTGGGAGGAAGAAGTTCTGGCAATTGTGCGGGATTTTACTGACCAAAGGCAAGCGGAGAAGATGGCGGAAACAGATCCTCTAACCAATATCTATAACAGAAGGAAATTTTCTAAGCTTTTGGATCAGGAGATACAAAGAGTAAAAAGATACGACAGGTCGTTATCCATGGCGCTCTTGGATATAGATCACTTTAAAAGGGTAAACGACACATATGGGCATGATACAGGAGACTATGTGCTCAGGAGGATTGCTGAGCTCATCAAAGAGAACATAAGGATAACGGATATTCTAGCTAGATACGGTGGAGAGGAGTTTGTTATCATAATACCCGAGACAGATGTTAAAGGAGCCAGCAGACAGATAGACAGAATGAGAAAGACAATAGAAAAAAACTCTTTTAGTGGCGTAGGCAATTTAACTATAAGCGTTGGGATTACCCATTATAGGAATGGAGATAACTGTAAGAGTATGATAACCAGGGCAGATAAGGCCCTTTACCTGGCCAAAGAAGCAGGTAGAAACAGAATAAGAATACGATAATTTAAACCTAGCTTTTCCAATCCTTTTATCATTCCAATCTTTCTAACGGGGGTCAGGTCTTGTTTTTTGCCTGGCTCTTCAATCACTTTATAAAGGAACGGGATTGTTCTCAGTCTGGAGGGCTGGCAAAAATTGCGTTCGCTAGGGTAAATGCAAAAAACAAGACCTGACCTCAATGAGTTCCTTGACTTGGATAGGTAATGCTGATATTTTTATTAGTCTTTAAAAGGAAAAAGCTTTGTTAGCTCCCCACCGGAAAAGCGAATCAGAGCAAAATATAAGGGTTCTTTTTGTATTTGTCAAGGAGGAGAAATGAGTGAAGAAAAGAAGGTTGTAATCAAGAAAATTCAAGCGACTGGCATGATGAGGAAGATAATGGCTGATTATTTCTACGAATTGGACAAGGCTTCGAAGGAAGGATCGCCAAAAATTGCCTGGTGCACGAGTGTTGGGCCGGCCGAGCTTCTATTAAGCTTAGGATTTCTTGTCCATTACCCCGAGAATCATGGAGCTATGTTAGGAGCAACTCGAACAGCCAACGACTACATACCTGTTACTAATGCCATCGGTTATTCTCCAGATATCTGCTCTTACCTTACGAGTGATGTCGGCGCCTTCATAAAAAAAGAAACACCCCTTTCTCGAGCTTATGAGGGAATCGAGGGAGTTCCAAAACCCGATGTGCTGGTCTACAATACAAATCAATGTCGCGATGTGCAGGATTGGTTCAGTTGGTATTCCAGAGAATTAAATGTTCCTGCTCTGGGAATATCCACCTATCGCAATATAGGAAAGATAACTGACTATCATCTAGAAAGTATTGTTAAGCAGATAAAGGATATGATCCCTTATCTAGAAAAAATTTCAGGTCAGAAATTTGACATTGATAAACTTCGCCACTCTCTTTCTCTTTCCTATGAGTGTACCAAATTGTGGAAGAAAATTCTCGAAACAAATACAGCCAATCCGGCTCCGATGAGCTTTTTTGATGGAACAATTCACATGGGGCCTGCTGTTGTTTTAAGGGGTTCTCCTCAGGCTGTGGAGTATTATAAAGTTCTTCTCAAGGAGTTAGAAGAGAGAATTGCTAATAAAGAAGGAGCTGTGGAGGGAGAAAAATTCCGCCTCTACTGGGAAGGGATGCCTATCTGGGGTAAACTGAGGGACCTGGCTGAGTTTTTTATCAGTCTTAAGACTGCGGTTATTGCCTCCACTTACTGCAATAGCTGGATTTTTGAGGCTTTTGATCCTGATGATCCCTTTATGAGCATAGCTCGGGCTTATACTGAAATATTCATTGTAAGGGATGAGAACTTTAAAGAGAAATACATCGAAAAGATGGTTAGTAAATACAAATTAGATGGTCTTTTATTCCATGATGCCAAAACATGCCCTGCCAACTCAAATAATCGCTACGGAATGCCGGAAAGACTTGAGAAAAAGCTGAACATCCCTGCGCTTACCATAAATGGCGATTTGAATGATCTGCGCTGTTATTCAGAAGAACAGGCTAAGACCAACATAGAAGCCTTCATCGAGCAACTGGAAGTAAGATAAGATAAAGAGAGAAAGGTTAGACACGCTAGAGAAGCGAGAGAGGCGAAAAGCGAAGTCAGGAGAACGTAAACAAGCTAAAATGTTATTGCGAGGAGCAAAGGAGATTGCCACGCTCCTTTCGGTCGCTCGCAATGACAGATAGCCATTTAACCTTAGGACAAAGCCTATTTTTTATATATAGTTTAGTTGGAATCTAATGAATAATTTTGTGGGCATTGATGTTGGAGCTTCCACCACCAAAGCTATCATTATTGATGAAAAAAAAGAAATTCTCTGCTATTCAGTAACCGATTCAGGCGCTGATTTTAAAGCTGCGGCTGAGGAAGCCTTCAAGAAATCGCGAGAAAGTGCAAAGGGAAAAGTTTCGAACGAATACTCTGTCTTGGCTACTGGATACGGAAGAAGGAATGTCTCTTTTGGCGACCTGACAAAAACCGAAATTAGCTGTCATGCCAAGGGCAGTTTTTTTCATTTCCCTCACGCTCATACTTTGATTGATATCGGCGGGCAAGACAGCAAGATTATAAAAGTAAATGATTCCGGAAAAAGAACAGGCTTCAAGATGAACCGAAAGTGCGCTGCCGGCACAGGAGCCTTTCTTGAAGAGATAGCAAATCGCCTTCGAGTCAAGATTGGAAAGCTCAATGAACTTGCAGAAAAGGCGGAAAAGAATATTGAGATAGGAAGTTACTGTACTGTATTCACAGCCACAGAAATTCTGACTAAAATTAGAGAAGGAATAGCGGTGAAAGATCTTGTAAAAGGTATTTTTTGGTCAGTTATAAAAAGGGCTCTTGAGATGGACCCTTTGGAGGGGAATATAGTTATGACTGGGGGTGTGGTGGCCTATAATCCTTTTTTGGTCAATATGTTCGAAAATAAATTGGACAAAAAGATTTTTGTCCCTCCTCTCCCTCAATTAACGGGCGCCATGGGAGCGGCCTTGTATGCCTTAGAATTAAAAGGAGGTAAAAATGCTTGATGCTTTATTCAAACCCAAATCGGTGGCAATTATCGGAGCTTCAAATAATCCCTTGAGCATTGGTCATATTGTCATGCAAAACCTTCTTGACCACAATTATAAAGGTCCGATTTACCCCATAAATCCGAAATCAAAGTTCATCAAGAGCTTCAGGGCTTATCCTTCTGTTACCGATATCCCGGATGAGGTTGATTTGGTGAATATCTCCATTAAAAACACTTTGGTTCCTTATGTTCTTGAAGAATGCGGCAAGAAGGGAGTAAAGTTTGCCATCGTTCATACTGCCGGCTTTAAAGAGGTTGGAGCAGAAGGGCTTGCGCTTGAAAAACAGATCGTCGAGATTGCCCACAAGCATGGGATGCGCATTTATGGACCAAACTCCCAGGGAATTCAGAATTCTGACCCTGAGATTTCTGTTTATGCCAATTTCACCTTTGTGCCTATGAGTCCTGGAAACATCTCCATAGTCGCGCAAAGTGGGGGGGTTGGAGAGACATTGAAATTGCACCTTTATCGTATTGGCAAAGGAATAAGGATGTATTCAAGTTTCGGCAACGAGGCAGATGTTAGCATGAACGAAATAATAGATTATTACGGGAAGGATGAAGAGACAAAGGTAATCATGGTCCACATTGAAACTCTGAAAGATCCAGGTGGTTTTCTTGAAGTGGCCAGCCGCGTAACTCCTAAAAAGCCCATTCTTGCCTTAAAGACGGGAAAAACATCCGAAGGAACAAAAGCCGTTGCTTCTCATACGGGTGCCTTAGTCGAGCAAGAAACAATAGCGGACGCCATATTTAAGAAGAGCGGAGTTCTCCGCTTTGATACCCAGGAAGATATGGTCGATGCGGCCATTGCTTTTTCCAACCAGCCTGTTCCCAAAGGGGATAGGGTAGTTATCGTCACTAACACTGGAGGACCTGCAATAATTGGAGTAGACGAATGTATCTCAGCTGGCCTTAGACTAGCTGAGTTGAGCCCAAAGACCAAAGACATCTTAGCCAAGCTTGTTTTTAAGGAAGCCATTGTATCTAATCCTGTTGACGTTGTAGCCACTGCGGGCCCCGAGCAGTATGGAGGAACAGTCGAGGCTCTCCTCAAAGACCCGAATATTAATTCGCTCTTGCTTGTTTTTGTCACAGCTCCATTTGTCGATTGTGAAGGCATAGCCCAAAAGCTTGGTGAGATTGGGAAGACTTCCAAGAAGCCGATTGTCTGCCAGGTAATAACCATAGAGAAATGGGCAGAAGTTATCCGAATCATCAGAGAAAGTGGTATACCTGTTTACGATTTTGCAGAAACAGCAGCCAGGGCTATCTCCTCAATGACCGAGTATGGAAAGATTGTCCAGAGAAAAGCTCCTTTATATAAGGAATACGACGTAAATAAAACTGGTGTAGAAAAGATTCTGAGCCACCATAGAGGCAAAGAAAAATTTCTCCCCCAGGATGATGTGTTCAAGATCCTTAGATGTTATGGAATTCCAACTGTAAAATCCACGAGAATCAAGAAAAGAGGAGATCTTGATAGTGCGGCCTCGAAGATTAAGTTTCCGTTGGTTTTAAAAGTAGATGCTGAAGAAATTGTTCATAAGACAGAAGCCGGAGGCGTCTCCCTCAATCTGAAAGATAAAGCTTCGCTAGAGGCAGCTTTTAGTAGAATGGCTGGGAAGTTCGAAAAAGAAAAGCCTGCCTATATCCTCCAGGAATATGTTAAGAGCGGAAAAGAAGTGATATTGGGAGCTAAGAGGAACGAAGGAGTCCAGCCAACGCTAATGTTTGGTATGGGTGGAATTTTTGTAGAAGCCATAAAGGATGTGCAATTCAGGCTGGCCCCTCTTTCCCGCGAGGATGCCTTAGGTATGATCCGCTCCATAAAGGGGCACTCCATCCTGGAAGGCGTTAGAGGAGAGAAGGGAGTGGATATCGATGCCTTAGCTGAAATTCTGATTCGTCTTTCTCAACTTGTTTCTGATTTTCCTGAAATAGACGAGATGGATTTAAATCCTGTCTTTGCTTTTGAGAAGGGTAAGGGAACGAAGGTTGTCGATGCCCGCCTAAAAATTGTAGGGGTTTGATTCATCAAACCCACCGGTTGAATATAAAAAATGATTCGCAGGGGCTTGATTTATCAAGCCCGCACTTGTGAATATAAACAAGGATTGTCAGGGTTTGATTTCTCAGGACCATTAAACGTAAGCATTTAACATGAACTGGATTCCTTTGAGCATTGTCGGTGTTTACATTGTCCTTCTTTATGCGGTCACATGGCTGACCCGCCGCCTTAGCCGGGGGGGCATGATTGCTTATCTTTTGGCTGGCCGGAATCTTCCTTTCTGGGTGGTCGCCCCCCTTCTTACCGGTTTGGCTGTGGGAGGTGCTTCTACGGTTGGGGTAGCAGAAAGAGCTTATGATGCTGGAATATCAGCAGGGTGGTATAATGCTGCCTGGGCTGCAGGCGCAATTTTAGTCGGCCTTATCGCAGCCCGCTGCTACCGCAGGATGGAGGTAGCCACCCTCCCAGAGCTATTCGAAAGACATTACAATACTTCAGGCCGGGTCATAGGTGTCATAGGCCAGCTCGTCTTGCAGATAGTAATTATCTCTGTTCAGTATGTGGCCGGCGGTGCTATCCTTTCTTCGCTGCTTCCCGATGTATTTAGCTTCGAGCAGGGCATGCTTGTTACGGCAGTGGTTTTTGTGGGGATAACTTTAATTGGTGGATTTTGGGCGGCAGGCTTGACCAATATCATTAATGTTTTTCTCATTTATGTTGGAGTCATTTTGGGAGCTATCATAGCAGTGACAAAGATAGGAGGATTTGGAGAGCTTGTGGCAAAGCTTCCTGCTCAGCATCCTGGTTTTGATCTTGGCGCTATCGGCTTGCCACTAATTATTGCCTGGTTCATGGTTATGGTCACCATGGCCTTTTCGGTGCAGTCTGTGGTCCAGATAACTTTTGCCGCCAAAGACTCATCTTCTGCAAGTAAGGGTTTTATCTTAGGCGGATTGATTATTCTCCCCATAGGGTTCATAAGTGCGGTCATAGGTCTGGCAGCAACCATTCTTCATCCAGAGATTATAGCCACAGAAGCTCTCCCGCGAACAGTTTTAAGTCTTAGTCCCGTAGTAGCAGGTCTCGTTTTAGCTGGACTCTGGGCTGCTGATGTTTCTACCGCCTCTGCCCTTCTTGTCGGGAGTGCTACATTGGTTGTAGGAGATTTAATAAAGAGGTTTATGGCTCCTGATCTTGAGGAAAAAGGAGAAAGAAGAATCTCTCGAATTTCGGTTCTTGTCTTAAGCGTTTTCACCTACCTCCTTGCGTACTTTGTTTCTGGCAATATTTTAAAAACATTGCTTCTCGGGCTCTCCTTGACTACTGGTTATACTCTGGTGACTTTAATGACCATTTTCTGGCCAAAATTATGCAGACGTACTCATGCCACCTGGACTTTGCTTACATCCATGGCTGCCCTTGCTCTCTGGCTCATATTTCCTCAAGTCTCGTCTTTTTTTAAAAAAATCGGCCTTATCCATCCAATCTATTTTTGCTGGATGGTAAGCCTTGTGACTTTTTTTCTGGTCGCTATTATAGACAAAAGAAAAATAAAAGCACCTGGAGCTTGACGTTTATTAGTTGTGAAATTAGTATTCTACCTGGAAAATTTGAAGATAGCTTCAGGTGTGGTTAAATTTTGTAATTATTTTTCGCTTAAAAGGAGGAAAAGATGGGTTTAGATTGGCTAAAAAAAGATAAAGAGATCAAAGATCATTCTCTCTGGGGAAAGGAGCATTGGGGTACTGAACCTCCTTGTACAACGTACGAGAAGAGGCCTATCCTTGATGCTTCAGGTAAAGAGATTAAAAGTCTTTATTCTGCCTGGATTATCTTTAATAATCCTGCTCAATACAATTCATACACGACTAAGATGGTGAAGGGAGTTATCGCTGGATTTCAGAGCGCTTCTCTGGACAGGAGTGTGGTAGCGGTTGTATTCACTGCTGTTGGGGACAAAGCCTTTTGTACCGGGGGCAATACTAAGGAATATGCAGAATACTATGCCGGAAAGCCCAATGAATACGGCGAATACATGGACCTTTTCAACGGGATGGTTGATTCTATCCTCCTTTGCAAGAAGCCGACGATATGCCGTGTAAACGGGATGAGGATCGCCGGTGGTCAAGAAATAGGCATGGCCTGTGATATCGCTATTTCCGCTGACACCTCTATTTTTGGCCAAGCTGGTCCCCGGCACGGATCAGCTCCGGACGGAGGCTCTTCAGATTTTCTCCCCTGGTTCTTGAGCATTGAGGATGCCATCTGGAATTGCGTTTCCTGTGAACTTTGGAGTGCCTATAAAATGAAAAGGCTTGGCCTGATCAGTCAAGCAGTGCCGGTAATAAAACAGGATGGGAAGTTCATCCGCAACCCTGCAGTAATTACGGATAGATATATTGAAGATGGAGAAATTGTCTATGGTGAGTTCCTCAAAGGAGAAGAAGGAAAAAAAGCAAAGGAGTTTCTCAAGAAAGCCTCAATTGATTTTGAGCTATTGGATAAAGCTGTGAACGATGTAATCTGGAAATTTACCAACCTCTTTCCAGGCTGCCTGATAAAGTCTATTGACAGCGTGAGAGCAAAAAAGAAATATTTCTGGGATATGGCAAAAAACTACAACCGTCATTGGCTGGCTGTGAATATGGCCACAGAGGCGTATTTGGGCTTCCATGCTTTTAATACAAAGAAGATAACCGGGCAAGACGTTATTGACTTTGTCAAGTACAGACAGCTCATCGCTGAAGGGAAGACGGTGGATGAGGCTTTCATGGAAGCAGTCCTGCCACAACCTAAAGCATAAAGCATATTGTGGAGGCTTGATTCATCAAGCATGTTATATTTATATTGTAGGTGCTTGATTCATCAAGCCCGCACATATAGAAGAAAAAATAGCATAACAGGAGGAATAAAATGGATTTAAAGGGGAATGTAGCTCTTGTAACTGGTGGCAGCCTAGGCATCGGTACCAGCATTTCTTTGGATCTAGCCAAAAACGGGGCAGATGTGGCCTTAACTTACAGGAAACATGAGAAAGAGGCAAAAGCAATAGCTGATCAGATAAAGGCTATGGGCCGCAAAGCCCAGGCGTACAAAGTCGATGTCTCTGATTTTGGAGCAGCTCAGAAGCTGGTTAACGATGTTATAGATAAGTTTGGCCGTTTAGATATTCTTGTTAACAATGCTGGTATGAACTGGGATGGAGTTGTTTGGAAGATGACTGAAGAACAATGGGATGCTGTGATTAGTGTTGACCTCAAAGGTACCTTTAATTTCATCAGGGCTGCAGCTCCGGTTTTTAGAGAGCAGAAATCAGGGAAAATCATAAACATCACTTCTATAAACGCTCTAAGAGGGAAATTCGGCCAGGCCAACTATTCTGCTGCCAAAGCTGGAGCAGTAGGTTTGACCAAGGCTGTAGCTAGAGAAATGGGAAAGTACAGCGTGAACGTTAATGCCGTAGCTCCTGGAATGATTGAAACTGATATGATTAAAAACCTTCCTGATGATTTCAAGGAAAAGGCTGCTTCAGAGACTGTCTTTAATCGCCTCGGCCAACCAGAGGATATTGCTCATCTGGTCTCCTTCCTTTCCAGTGATAAAGCTAAGCATATTACGGGTGAGGTCATTAAAGTTGATGGAGGCCAGTACATATAAATTAAATCTGTAGGGGCTTGATTCATCAAGCCCGCACAGAATTTGCCATAAATTAGGGTCATAAGGAATATCAAATGCCGAGAGTCGACCCCTAGGAGGATATTAATGAGAAAAATTGCCATTATTGGAGTCGGGCAGAGTGCCTTTGTCCGGGGGTATACCGGCTCGATCAGAGAGCTTGCTTTTGAAGGATTTAAGGAAGCCATGGAGGATGCAAAAGTATCTGTAAGCGATATTGATGCTTCTATTATTTGTTCGGCACCCGAGTATGACAAGCAGCGTTCCCCAGCAGGAGTGTTTGCTGAATATCTTGGTCTTATCCCTCAACCAACTTGCTATTTAGAGAGTTTGTGCTCTTCGACAAGCGCAGGCTTGAGAATGGCATATTCTTTAGTAAAATCGGGCCTTCATGATGTTGTGGCAGTTCTGGGTTTTCAGAAGATGTCAGAAATTTCCTCAGCAGAATCTCAAGAGCGGATGGGCAGGGGAGCTGATATCCAGTGGGAAAGTCCATTCGGCACAATGATGCCTGCTTATTACGCCATGTTTGCCAAAGCTCACATGGGAAAGTACGGAACTACTCTTGAGGACCTGGCTCTTGTAAGGGTGAAGGCAGCTACCTACGGCCCGATAAACGAAAAAGCCCTGTTCCGCAAACCGGTTACGCTTGAGATGTTCACTGATCCAAACCATTTCATGTCTGGCCCAGTAGCCAGCCCACTTCGTGTGGGAGACTGCTGTGCCAACGCAGATGGAAGCTCCTGCCTTATAGTAGCCAGCGAAGAAAAGGCTAAGGCTCTTTCGAAAAAACCAGTTTGGATTCTGGGCTTAGGTGCCGCCTCAGCCAGTGTTAACATGACAGGCAGGGATTTGATTACAGGATTGGCCGTAGCCCGTCTGGCCTCTGAACAGGCATATAAAATGGCCGGTGTTACCCCAAAAGATATTGATGTAGCAGAGGTGCACGATTGTTTCACTATTTCAGAAATAATGGCCTATGAAGACCTGGGCTTTGCCAAGCCAGGAGAGGGAAAGGAGCTCGTAAAGAGTAAAGAGACTTACAAAGAGGGGAGCATTCCGACAAACGTGGATGGAGGCTTGCTTTCTAAAGGTCATCCGATTGGAGCGACCGGTGGATCTCAGATCAGGACAATCGTCCTTCAGCTCAGAGATGATGCGGGAGATATGCAGGTCAAGGATCCAGAGATAGGGCTTGTCCATAACATCGGCGGAGTGGGCCTTTATGGAAACGTCACCATTCTTGGGAGGTGAAGAAATGAGTGAAAAGAAAGAAATAGATGACCGGTTCAAAAAATTTGGGACGGTTAGCTTTACGTCCCTTACCAAGGTGAACGACTTTATAGATTACCTGGAGAAGGGCAAAGTCATGGGTACCCGCTGTCAAGACTGCGGTATGGTTTTCTTCCCTCCCAGGGCTGATTGTTATCATTGTCTTTCCAGAAAGGTGGAATGGTTTGAAGTATCAGGGAAGGGCAAGCTCGTCTCATACAGTAAACTGAAGTATGCTCCTGTCGGATTCGAAGGAGATTTGCCGTATAGCATAGCACTTGTTGACTATGGGGATTATAAAATCTTCGGCAGGATTGCCGGTGATATCCCTGACGACGAAGTCAAGCTTGGCATGAAAGTGAAAACTGTGGTCAACAAACTGCCGAATGGGCAAATGAATTATGTGTTCGAAAAAGCTTAAAAAGGACTCTTGATAAATTCACATTTTTAGGATGAAGGAGGAAAAAAAAGGGAATTTCTTCGTTTTTAAGTAACACTAATTAAAAAAATAGACTGAGCAAAGCGAAAGAGATGATTCTCTCTGAAATAAGATTTAACTCTCCACAAAACTTAGCTGAGGCACTTAAACTCTTAGGAGAACTAAAAGAGGCTAGGATTGTAGCAGGGGGGACAGACCTCTATGTGGACATAAAACAGGGTTTGATAGAAGCCGGGAACATCATATCTCTTCATAAGATTGAAGATCTCAAAAAGATTGAGAAAAAAGATAAAAAGATTCGAATCGGAGCTATGGTGACAGCTCAAGAAATAATATCCAATTCCATCATAGCCCAATACATCCCATCTCTTGCCAGTGCTGCCAGGTCCATGGCTTCCTATCAGATTCGCTCTATGGCAACTATTGGTGGAAATATCTCAAGCGCTGTTCCTTCTGCAGACCTTCCTCCGGTGTTAATAACAGCGGAGGCGACAGTTGAGCTTCGGTGTTCAGGGTCATCGCGCGAGGTTTCTCTTTCTGAATTCTTCCGAGGTCCAAGGGAGACAATCTGTCAAACAGGGGAATTGTTGACCTTTATTTTTATTCCCTTTCTTCCACCAAATACTGGGATCTCGTATCAAAAATTTGCTCTTCGGGAAGCCAATGCTCTTGCAGTTGCTTCTGTCGCTTCCAGACTCACTCTCAAAGATGGAATAATTGACAGGGCAGTCATCGTTCTTGGGGCAGTAGCTCCCACTCCTGTCAAGGCTTTGAAAACTTCTGAATTTCTATCTGGCAAGGAACCCTCTCAAGGCCTATTCGAAGACGCATCCTTAATAGCAAAAGAAGAAGGAAAGCCAATCTCGGATATAAGAGGCTCTATCTGGTACAGAAAGGAATTGATTCCAATCTTAATCCGCAGAGCCTTGACTGAGGCGTTGTTGCAGGCACAAGGAAAATCCAGGACAAGAAAATAATTCTAATGGAACAGAACAAAGGAAAACACCAAATCGTCGTCCTTAAAGTAAATGGCGAAGAACACCCTGTTGCGGTTAAAGATGGAGAGACTCTTCTTGATGTTCTGAGAGACAAGCTGGGGCTCACAGGGACCAAAAAAGGATGCAACCTTGGAGTGTGCGGTGCTTGTACGGTCCTCGTGGATGGCGAGCCAAAAAATAGTTGCCTCCTCCTGGCAGCCTCCTGTGAAGGAGCTGAGATAACAACCATTGAAGGTGTCGCTCAAGAAGCAAAGCTTCATCCCTTACAGAGAGCCTTTATCAATCACGGAGCAGTCCAATGTGGTTTTTGTACGCCAGGGGCTATACTCAGCGCTATGGCCCTGATAAAGTGCAATCCAGACCCATCAGAGGAGGAGATAAAGGAAGCTCTCTCCGGAAACCTTTGCCGCTGTACAGGTTACACGCGAATTGTTGAAGCTGTGAAGGAATGGAAAAAATACCTAAAAACAAAAAAAACACAATCTCTTCCGGATGACCTTAGGAAGTACCGCACGGTGGGCAAAAGCCTGCCGCGTGTGGATGCAACGGCTAAAGTCACAGGCCAGGCGAAATTTACAGCGGACTATTATTTTAAAAACATGCTCCATGGAAAAGTTCTCCATTCTCCCATCCCTCACGGACGGATTAAAAAAATTGATACAAGAAAGGCAGAAGCTCTTCCTGGAGTCAAATTAGTTTTGAAAGGGAAAGATGTGCCCGATATTACCTATGGCATTTCCCCGGCGCGCTATGATGAGCATGTGCTGGCCAAAGAGCGGGTGCTCCATGTCGGTGATGAGGTTGCAGCTGTTATAGCTGTGGATGAGGAAACAGCAGAGAAAGCTTTAAGCCTTATTAAAGTAGAATACGAAGAGCTTCCGGCCGTGTTTAATCCAGAGGAGGCTCTAAAAGAAGGAGCTCCCCAGCTTCATGAGAGGTATAAAAATAACATCAATACTCATGTTGACCATCATTTTGGAGATATTGAAAAAGGATTCAATGAGGCCGACCATACTAGAGAAGAAGAGTTTGTCGGGAATCACGTCTACCAGAATCCGCTTGAGCCCCATGCTTCTATCGCATATTGGGAAAATGATGGCGCTAACCTTGTGCTCTATTCCTCCACACAGGTTCCTCATTATGTTCATTACATGATAGCCCGAGTGCTTGATATGCCTTTGGGAAAAATTCGTATCATCCGTCCCCCTGTGGGGGGAGGATTTGGCGGGAAGGCAGGGACAACCCCTCTTGATTTAATCACCTCTATTGCTTCGAAAAAGACGGGTAGACCAGTGAAGATGGTCTACAGTCGGGAAGAGATGTTTCTCTACGGTCGAGGAAGACACAAACAGTACATGAAATTTAAAATCGGTGTAAAAAAGGATGGGAGGATAACCGCAGTTCAAAGCAAGATTTACCTCGACGGAGGCGCTTACACTTCTTTTGGGATAGTAACTGCCTACTATGCAGGCGCCATGATTCCTACGCTCTATCATATCCCGAATTATAGATACGAGGGTTTCAGGGTTATGACCAATAAACCAGCCTGCGGCGCCATGCGTGGCCACGGCACTCCTCAGCCTCGTTTTGCCTTCGAGAGTATACTCAGTATGATCGCTGATGACTTAGGGATTGACCCGGTCGAAATACGTCTCCGCAATGCCATGGATCCCGATACGCGGACTTGTAATGACCTGGATGTTCGAAGTTGCGAAATCAAAGCCACTCTAAAAGAAGTGGCGAAAAAATCTGGCTGGAGAGAAAAATACGGCAAGCTCCCCCCTGGAAAAGGAATAGGAATTGGCTGCGGTGGCTTTGTCTCAGGAGCAGGTTATGCTATCTACAGGGGTCAGGTCCAGAGAAGCTCCGAGAAAAAACCTGAAACATTTTTAAAAAAATCTGTTTTTCCGCATGCAAATGCCATAGTCAAAATAAGCGAAGACGGCGAAGCTGCGGTCCTTCTCATCCAGGCTGCAGAAATAGGCCAAGGCTCATCCACCGTTCTTTCTCAGATGTGTGCCGAAGCTCTGGGCATAAGCCTTCATAAAGTCCGCATCAGGACCGAGGATTCTGACATCAGCCCCCTTGATCTGGGTGCTTACTCTTCAAGGACTACGTTGATGGGAGGAAATGCAGTTGTTCAGGCAAGCCGAGATGTTCTCAAAAAGCTTTTTGTCGCTGCATCTAAAATTTGGAACTGTGATCGTAAAGAGCTTGAGGCAAGAGATAATCAAATATTTCATAAGAAGGATAAGTCAAAAAGGATGGGATGGGCAGAGGCTGCGAGGAAGTATTTTAACGAGCATGGACCCCTTGTAGGCACAGGCTGGTACAAGCCCCCAGAAGGACTGGGAGGAGATTACAAGGGGGCTGCCGTGGGAACCAGCCCTGCCTATTCTTTTGGAAGCTCTGTCTGTGAATGTAGCGTGGATTTAGAAACAGGAAAGGTGAGAATTGAAAAATTCACCGATTATCATGACTGCGGTACTCCTGTTAATCCTCAGGCTGTGCATGGGCAGGTTGAGGGAGCTGTAGTCATGGGTACGGGCGAGACCATCATGGAAGAGGTCATGTATGACGAAAAAGGCAACATTTTAAATCCCAATCTTCATGACTATTTGCTCATGACCGCAAAGGACGCCCCTGATATCTTCAGTGGGATTGTTAAATCCTACGAGCCAGAAGGCCCATACGGAGCCAAGGAAGTTGGAGAAGGTGCTACTTTGCCCGTCTTGGCTGCAGTTGCCCATGCAATAGCGAATGCTACTGGAGTATGGATAAAGGAACTGCCGATAACGCCTGAAAAAATATTGAAAGCTCTGAAAAAGAAGAAAAACTCCTGAACTATAAATAATATAACCAAGAAATTATATTTCCGACCGTTAATTTGTATCTACTTCCTTATTCCCAAATTTTTGCCTATGAGGTTGCATAACGGATGATAAAAATCATAGAAAAAAAAGAATTTAGTTGCGAAAAAAAAAGCAAATGTTTATTCTTAGGCCTTAAATAATAGAACAATTTATGCTTTTAAGGACCAAAGTTTAAAGTTTAGGTAAATCCGTATCGTGTTTTTCATGATCATTTGAGAGGCATAATAAGGCAGCGTATTAGATAAAACTTGGCGAGAGGAGAACAATGTTTAGGTTTGGGAATTCGCTAAAAAAGAGACACTATAAATCAGAGATTAAGGTCATCGATAAGGAAATAAACCGATCACGAAGGTATGATCTTAATTTTGGTCTTCTTGTTGTAGACATGAGCCACTCTGTTCCCCGCGGATTAAGCAAATTACTGCCGGGTAACGTCCTTTCCTTTCATTTATTACAAAAATATATACGTAGCTATGATAATATTATTGGCCCTCATAGGAGGAGGTATTATATCGTCTCATCCCAAACGGATAGAAAAGGAGCCAGTACCGTTATGCAAAGAATTTATGATCTCGCAGAAGAACACAAATGGGGAGATCTAAAAATAGGCATGGCTATCTATCCAGCAGATGGCAAAACCTCCCAGGTCTTATTAAGTAAAGTCATAAATGAGCTCTCTTAACGTAGAAGCCTGATCATCATCCCCCTTTTTTCCTGTTGGGCATTGGCTTTCTTATGTAGGGTTGTGATTCATCAAACCCACCTTTTCATATTATGAAAGATAGGAAATTCCTTTTGGGGGTTGACAAAAATTCCTCACAATTTTCCGCTATTTCTGACTGCTGCCTCTTTGAGAATGTCATTGTCTAAAGACAGATCTGCCACAAGCTTCTTTAACCGATTGTCTTCCTTTTCAAGCTCCTTGAGTCGCTTGGCCTGATCCACTCTCATTCCGCCGTATTCTTTCCGCTGGCGGTAATAGGTCTGCTCAAAAATGCCGAGCTTGCGGCAAGCTTCTATAGATGTTGAGCCCTTACTCTGGATCAGTTCAGCCTCCCAAAGCATGTTGATGATCTGCTCGGGGGTGTAGCGTTTCCTGCCCATATCCTTCTCCTTTCTTTCAGGAAAATACTAATATAAATCCTGTACCAATATCATGGGGGCAGGTCATGTTTCCGGCAGGCTATCAGTCTCGTCTCAAAAAGTCACGTCCTCCAGCTTCACTTTGCAGCTACTTCAGCAGCAATATAAAAACATAACCTGATGGTATGTTTGATTTTATGACTTCCAGATGATACTGTAAGTTCTGGAATAGACAAAGATCCACATGATAAACTTTTGTAGTTAATTGAAGGAACAAAAAACATGAAACAGAAAATAATTGTTACAACATTTTTGCTTTTCACCGTCATTTATTTTTTTCCTATTTTAGCCGATACGAATCAGTCTCACGCTGAACTTGTAAAAAGCAAACCACAAAGCCCTCATACTGTGACTTTCGAAGATAACGAAAAGTTCAAAACCGTAGGGTCTCCCCATATATCGAAAGACGGTAAATGGATAGCTTATACTTTATGCGATCGGATATTGATTATTCCTTTCGAAGGAGGCCAGCCTTACGCGGTAACTACAAAAGGATCATCGACCTGGAACCCCGTCTGGACACCGGATGGCAAGGCGCTGTCTTTTTTGTCCAATCGCAACGCCAAACACACCCAGGTCTGGACGCTAAGATTCGGCCGTTTTGGAGAAGCCGAACAGATAACAAAACTTGAACGTTCGGCCAACTCCATCAGATGGTCGCCTCAAGGCGATAAACTACTGTTCGTATTCAAAGACAAAAAAAAGGAAAAGAAAGATCCGAACACACCACAGGACTCTTCCGACAATACCAAGGAACCTTGGGTGATAGACCGTCTGGAGTTCAAGGCTGATCGAGCCGATGGGTATATCACCGATCGACGTCGTAACCATATCTATGTCTATGATATCGCTAAAGAAAAATTAGTCCAGATAACCTCAGGTGATTATGACGACTCGGAACCTTCATGGTCGCCGGATGGTAAGACCATAGCATTTACAAGTAATCGCAGCAAGCATCCCGATCGTAATTATAACACCGATATCTGGCTGGTATCGGCCGATACCACAGATAAGGGTCAACAGCTTACCCGGCTGACTACCCATCCTGGCCCCGACAGCTCGCCTGTCTGGAGCCCGGACGGCAAATGGATTGCTTATACAACCGCCAGCGATGGAGAGTATGGAGTTTCGCATTTGGCTGTTACTCCCTGTACAGGCGGGACAGCAAAGATTCTAACAAAAAAACTGGATCGCGGCGTTTCTGCAATTGAGTTTTCAGATGATGGCGATTCCATCTACTTTATCTATACAGATTCGGGGGCTCAGCATCTCGGTGCGGTTTCATCCAAAGGCGGCCCCGTCAGGCGGCTTATCACCGGTCCTCGAGTTGTCTGGAGCTATTCGCTGGGTAAAAACAACATCCTGGCCGCTAATATCACATCTGTGAACGGAACAGGAGAAGTGTACAGCTTTGACTATAAAAAATTACGACAGTTGACACATGTAAATGATGATTTACTGTCTCAACTCAAGCTGGGCGTACTGGAAAAGGTTCGTTTTACCAGCCGGGACGGCACGGAGGTAGAATCTTTCGTGGTTAAACCTCCTGATTTCGATCAAAACCAGAAATACCCCACTCTTTTGAGTATTCATGGCGGGCCGGTCAGCCAATATACTTGGGGATATTCTTTTGCCCCGCAGTTTTATGCCGCACACGGATACGTAGTGGTCTTGCCTAATCCCCGTGGCTCGACCGGACGGGGAGAAAAATTCTGTAATGCCATTTACCAGGGCTGGGGCTTAAAAGATTATGAAGATCTAATTGCCGCTGTGGACCATGTCATTGAATTGGGTTATGCTGACCCGGCTCGACTGGGGGTGACAGGCTATTCGTACGGGGGATTTATGACCAATGTTGTTATCACCCGAACCGATCGTTTTAAGGCGGCTGTCTCCGGAGCCGGCCACTCGTTGTTCATCGCCAATTACGGTCATGATATATATCAAAAATGGTATGTATGGGAGCTGGGCTTACCATGGGAAAACCGCCGACTATGGGAAAAACTCTCACCTTTGAACCATATTCATAAAGTAACAACTCCCACGATTTTTCTATGCGGGCAAAAGGACTGGAATGTTCCTGTGCTGAATTCCGAACTTATGTATCAGTCACTTAAACGTCTGGGTATTGAGACACAACTTGTAGTTTATCCTGATTCCCATCATGGGGGCTGGAAAAAACAATATAGCCGGGATTATTACCAAAGAACTCTTGCCTGGATGGATAAATATCTGAAATAAGAATCCCAATAACCGTTAGTAATCCTTATACTTCTGTATCCAGTTGGGCTAATCGCCCTGGTAGACTCTGGTGTCGGATTCCTTGTGCTACTTTTTCCATTAATTCGATAGATTCCTTTTGGAATATGAGAGCCGATTCGAAAGAGAATATGGCTACCTTCGTCCCATTGTCCAGGAGGAGCCGTTTATCCCATCAAAAGGCTGAGCTGAGATGATTCGCAACGTTTAGACTTTTTTATTATCTCGGCCCAGCCTTTGGAGGGTAGATGTCGGTCCGTATCTTCAATGACTGGCATATGAAGGGCATCGGCTCCGGCCTTGCGCATCTTGCCTCTGTGTGCGTTTGAGTAAAGCCCGTAATAACGCACTGTGACTTGTCCCTTATCGGGAATGTGAGAGGTCACTCTGGCAATGAATTCCAGATAATGCATCGGCTCCTCCGGATGGTGATGTAGATGCATCCCTGCCATTGTAGCAGAGATGATTCAAGAAACAGGCCAGATGGCGGAAGAGAGCTTCACAGACATGTATCCCCTGGAAAAGGTCGTCTTTGATCCAAGCGCTCTTTCCAAGAGTCTAAACAGAAGTTGACAATGAAGAGACTGTCCTGACAACATCTGCAGTCATACTAGACACTATATATTCTGAAGAAGCTCAAAAATTAAGTGACGTGAACAAGGTTGAATTCGATAAGACAAAATTTCTCGATACGACGTTTTATGTTGGAAATTTTATCCCACTTTGGGTCAAAAAAGGGGAGTAATTTCCCGTTTTTCATTAAAATTTTAGCTACCCATGAATTATTGATATTAAATGAGATAGGTATCAAGCCGAGCGTCCTCCTCCGCCCCGAGTTCTCCAGCAGTAACTCCTGATGGCAGCCGAGGAGAGGGAGGAATATTTCTGAGGGCCTCACTTGTTTACTTATGCCTGACCCCGTTTACGTTTACCACGGGTGAGGCATAGGCTGCCGTGGCGATAAAGCAGCCACCTGCTCCGCCACCTCCCTCACCAGCGCCTGGGGGGGGAAAGTCAGCCTGAGCGGCCCGGTCGGTATGTCTCACATTATGATGAAACATGGGCCAGGGCGGGATTGCCAAGCCCCTCGAACTGCTCCCGATCGCATAGAGGTTGTTATCCCATGACCCCACATAGATTGTGCCGTCAGCACCGATGACCGGGGAGGAAGACACCCAATCCTCGGTTGGAAACGCCCACTTTACCCGAAACGACAGCTTGGTGGCTGGGTCGCCTAGAAGGTTGTACATTTCCCGGTGTACTCGCTCTTCTAATTCCCCAAACTGGCGCCCGAAGGCGACCAGTGCATCCTGGGTGATCTGTTGCAAGTCGGGGCTTGCTTTGGGGTCGACAAAAGGGAATCGACCAAAGAGGGAATCTACCATGCCGTTCTGCAGGACGATGTCTCGGTTCCACGTGGTCCCTGAGGAGGAACCCCAGAAAGCCAGCGCGCCTTTGTTCTCCTGGAGCACCCAGGTCTCACCCAAGCATTCGTTCACTGGACATTCGCCATATGGACAGTAAAAGTATCCGGTGGAGCAGGCAAAACTGGCCACAAAGGGAAACACGCCTTCGCTGACGTTGCGCACGTCGTCATCGTAATAAAGGCCCTCCCAATCTCTCCAGCCGCCGTGGCCTTGGTAGATGACCATCCAGCTTCCATTATTGAGGCAGTTCACGACGTCTTCGCGTCTGGCTCCCTCGGTCACGCAGTACAGCTTGTCGCCACCGCGTTGGGGATTGTTGGGGAATGTGCCCGTATAGCCCTGCGGCTCGGTGTAGTTATCAATGACGTAGTCATGGGCATCCTCAACGGATGGCCACATGTGATCATCGCAGGTGGCGATAAAGGCCACTTTCTTCAGCCACTCCTCCTGCCCGGTCAGGTTGGCGTAGGCGAGGTATTTGTCCACCATGTTCGTAGCTTCTTGAACCGAGTTCACCGGGAAGCGCCCGAGGCCCATGTCAGGGTGCCAGTCTCCCGCCTTGTAGGTGGTGAAAATGAAATCCCCATCTGGAATGGCCCTCTTTGTGCAGCCGAATGCGGTTCCTCCAGGGTAGGAGCCGTCTTCGGCAAACAGCCAGCTCAAGATGGGACCACCCTCCGGAGGCGAAATCCACTCGATCACATATGTATCTCCAGGGATCACAGGAATCTGTGCTGAGAACTCGAAGCAAACCGCCAGTTGCGCTCCAGGAACCTGTGGACCTGGGACAAAGGTCGTTGCCGTGGCGTTCCGGAGGACCGGTCCCTCCGGAGTGCCGGACTTTATCCTGATGGTGGTGTCGTACCCTGTGCCGGGGAAGCGTCCCCCGGCCCTCAATCGGAGGTCCACCGCAGCGAGTATGGAAGCAGACGGCGTGAAGCTCTGGAATAAACTCCGACGTGAGGTCCCGCAGCCACGGCTTTTACCCGTCGGGGCGTCATTTACCTGATCCGCTACAGTCAGGCCGGCAGTGTCCATACAGGCATAGTACAAGTCGGTGACTACTGTACCAAGTAGATGATGGCATTCGTCACTGTGCCAGGGAGGAATGTCATCGGTGTCGCCCACCAGCAGCAGATAGCTGGGAGGAATTTCCCGGTGATCGTAAGCGTTCTTGATGTAGTCCTTTATGTCATAACTGATGCAGTCACTGCAGATTTCAGAGAGGGAGGTCATGGTTACGGTGAACCCCTGGCTTTCCTTGAGATTGACAAAGGGCAGCATGGGATCGTAGCAGTCATCGCGGGTGATTATCAAATAGCCAACTCCTTGCCCATCTCGCATTGGGCCCCGCCTGCCGAGGGGGCGGGTCTGATTGTAGTTCAGCACCTGTCTGGCCAGTCGCGATTCAAAGACGGGAGAAGCGTAGCGTTCCGCCAATGCCCGAGTGCGGATCATGTCGCTACCAGTGAGTCGAAGGCGGAAGGTGATCTTCCGGAAAAGGCGCAGGGTACCTTTAGACGGCTCATAGGCTACCGGCCAGACCTCCACCGGCTGTATCCGGTGGCCGCGCACGATGTATTCCTTCCCGAGCGCCACTGGTTTCTTGGGGTAGAGGGAGCCACGCCGGTAGAAATCATGGTCGATCACGAAGGCCCTGTTTTGCATAGACCCGGGGATCTTGGGGACCGGCGGCTGCATGGGATAGATGGGGTGAAGGCCCAGATTTTTCAGTGCATAGTCAGTGTATTCGGCGTCGGCCACCTCCAGAGCGACCTTCGCACCAAAAGGGATTTCCACATTCCGGCGCAGCACGGGCAGGTCGGGCAGGCCGAGGCCCGTCGGGTAACCGTATCCTTCCCCATAGAGCCGGGTGTAAACTTTACCTTCTACCTTGATATCCTGGGCCATGCAACCTGGGAGTTCGGTTACAATTTCAATAGCCTTTTCATCTGAGTGGAGCAGGGTCAGTTCTGGTTGAGCGAGTTTGGGAGCCTCGGAAAAGGAAAGGCAATGCCCGCCTCTGAGTGGTCGCCATTGGGTTAGGCTGGAATCGGCTACGAAGATACACTCGAACATGGCTGTGGTCAGGCCAAAGCACACAAGCCCAAGGAGCCAATGATGAGCCTTTTTCTTCATGCTTGTCTTCATGGTCTTCCTCTTCTTCTAACTGTCAGAAACCTTCAAAATCGCCAAAAGATAGGAAATTCCTTTTGGTGATTGACAAAGATTCCTCACAATTTTCCGCTATTTCTTACTGCTAACAACTGGCAATGAGTGTATCACATTAAAAACGACATATTCAACGGCAAAAAAGATAGACAAATTGAAATAAACTGCAGAACAATCAGCAAAAGGCTAGACTCTTTCCCCACAAATCGACAAGGAGCAACTAGGAAACCCCTTAGAAATATTCCCCTCTATCTTCAGCTGCCATAAGCAGCTCATGTTGGGCAAGCTGAGGCGGGAGGAGGTTCTGCAACAAATATCAGCTTTAGGTGGCGGATGATGCTATCTATAACTTTATGATCTTCAATGAAAGCAATAATCTTCATTTGACCTCCACACGAAGGGCAGATCAATGGATCCACTTCAAAGACTTTTTTTATTATCTCGGCCCGGCCTTTGGAGGGCATGTGTCGGTCCGTATCTTCAATGATTGGCATATGAAGGGCATCGGCTTCGGCCTTTCGCATCTTTCCCCTCTGGGCGCATGTTTCAGAGGGATATCCATTCTTTGAACCTTTCTAATCTACAAGAACCCTGCGAAACTGACTTAACATCGTGTTGCTTTTTCTATTAGCGAGAGGGCCATAATATCTGAGTTTAACAAACTGCTCTGGTTAGACATGGAGCAGGAACGTGCGGATAAACTCAGACGCTCCCAGTTTCATGATTTTCTTTTTGCTCCCATCAGCATAATCATGCCAGAGGAAAAAGACCTGTCCATCTTCCATCTTGAGGATGGGGTGATTCCCGATAGCGATCCTGTGTGTATATCTTCCCAGATAATCGACGAGAAAGCTGATCACGAATTTTAAAGATGGATGCAAAATACTTTTGAATACCCTTTTCTTCATGAGGAAACTTATTAATTAAGATGTCTTTTGCCTGATCTGCATTATCTGCTATGATAATATCCATATCATGCCCAATCCAACGATAAAATTCTGGAACTTTCAAAAATGTAAGATTCTCGAAAGCGTCGAGGTCATGAAATATTCTGTATATGTGAACTTTTTTGTTGAGGCTGTTTAATTCATGCAAACTGACTTCGAAAGCATACTCCTTTCGTTTGAATTGCGTGGCACATCCGCCAACTTAGAAATGTTGTTCCAGGATAAGTACTTTCTTTCCTTCTTTCGCTAATTTTGCACCCGCCGCTAAACCGCCTAATCCTGCCCCAATTATTATGACATCATATTGCATAATACTTTCCTCTTCTGTAGATGACATTATATTCTGTCTAACAGTTACTATATTGCAAGCAAACTATCTAACAATTTAGATATCCTGGAGGTATGATTGACGGGAATCTTCATATATCGTGAAATGTTAATATTAACCGACATCAACAAATTGTTACAATATTGCGTTTGACAGCATGTTAGCTGGCGTTTTTTTCGATTTTAAGAATTATGTGTTTATAATCATCATTATATCAAGACGGTCAGTTGCAGCCGCTGGTTATCTGACCTCGCTCCCAAATGTTTTCGGGGTGGGCTCATCGCAACGCTCGCGAAAGCGCTTGCCGCCAGAACCCTTGTACGGCAGTAGCGCTGGAACGTATCGTCGATACATTTCGTAATTTTCACCAAATGTCTTGATCAACACTCGCTCTTCCAGAGAAACTACATAATGAGAGAGAATAAGCATTAAAACCCAAGGAATAATGAACAGAAGGTCTGAATACCAAATTATCATCAAAGGCGGAACAGTAATCAGGAGTACAGAGTAGAGCGGATGTCTCACGTAGTTAAAAGGACCATGCGTGATTAGCTTATTCTTACCATTTAGTAGGTTAACCTTTATCAAGTTCAATGAATTATTGAACCAAATCATGCCCAACAAGCATACCGTGATACAAGGTGCGGTTAAGATGACTTGCGTTTTTGCGGTTATTGAGATGGGAAAAGAAATCCACTGCCGAATAGCTATGGTTAATCCTTCTAATAGAAGACCCAATAGGAGCAGGTGTGGCCCTACGCCAACTAGATTCTTAAATCTTTTTAAGAATGATGGAATCTTGCCTTTTTCTGCAGCCATCGGTCCGTTATTCTCCTTGAATCCACTTCGGTCTGTTATTTTTTATATTCCCATATTTTTTAAAATATTGCCGGTGTATTATTCTTATATTCAATATATTATTGTCCAAATTTTTTCTCCATAAGATACTCTTCTCTATTTATAAATATTTTAAACATGATGGACATAATACATGGAATAGTTAACAATATCCAAGAATTAAAGAACAATATGATTCCAGGAAAAATTAGAAATATACTTCAGCAAAGAGAGGATTTCTACATATTGAAAAAATACCAGTTGTTATTAATTCTTGTTTCTTGTAAGCCACCTTAAGTAGCTTTAATGTTGTAATATATGAAGGAATTCCCATACAAAGCAAAAAAATTGCTAATGTAATTAATATTTTATAAGGAATTAAATTGATTTCAAAAACAGGTTTTAAGAAATGATTAATGATAATTATCGGAATTTTATATTAAATTGTAATTATAATAATTATTGGTGAGGCATCTCAAATGGTTGTTATTCTTTTCATTTCCATGTGAGTCACTTCCTTCATTACAGGAATAAAAATTAACAACAGAATATGAAATGATTAATCATGGATTGGATTCTTGAGGAATTTAATATTATATTTTTTTACTTTTTCGTGAAGAGTGGTGTATTTTATACCCAGAAATTTTGCTGCTTCCTTTTGATTTCCATTGAGATTGGATAGAACTTTTATCAAAATCGTCTTCTCTAATATGTTCATGAGCTCCGAAAGAGGAATTGCCTGCTTCATACAGAATTGTTCTATGAAGAGATTAAGGACTTCCCAGCTACGAGCTTTCTCTTTCCATTCATCCAGATAACCAGGGCTTATGCTGTCAATAGTCAGAAGGTCAAGGATTCTCATACTATTAATCCTTAGGGATTCCGTATTTGTGTGATGATTATTTGTGACATCCGGTTTCATCGTATTCTCCTTTCCAGACAATAAATTTTTTTCAATCCAAAAATAGAGTTCTTTTTAATTTATCCATTTTTTTCCTAATTATTTCCATAATCTTTCTGTCTGGCTAAAAAACGCTTCGTCGCCCTTTTGAGGACTAATAAGACAGTATCGGACTTGATCCTTTTCCTTTTTGATGTGTCTCTTCACAAGATGCGTGTCATCCAGGTTTTCTTTTCGCCTATCCGATTCAATAGCCTTTGCAATTAGCAAGTCAACTATTTCTTTGTGACCCATAATGGAGGCTATTTTCAAAGGAGTTTGATCGTGATCGTTTTTAACATTTACTTTGGCCCCCTTCGCAATCAAAAGAATGACTGTCTTTTTATGACTTCTATAGGCTGCATAGTGCAGTGGAGTTCTGCCGTTTACGCTCCTGGCATTCGCCAAACTAGATTCCTTTGCCAATAATACTTTAATCATAGCGAGATTTCCTTTATCTTTCAGCCGGAATTTATATCTCCCTGGTTAATTCCTTTCAAATTGATTGATACTCCAAAAACCTCAAGCATCCTCATTTATTCCAGTCATCTTCTTTGGAATGTGCCTTAAATCAATACTAAGGCCATAGTCTTTTTATTTAGCAAGAAACATGCCAATGAAGACATGCAGGAGAGAATGCAAAATCTATTTATGCTAATGTAGAAAAGCAGGGATAGTATTTGCACTGTCCAGGAGCGCAAACACCAAATGGATTTTGTTATAAGACTCCTGTATCAGCCGAGATGACAGCATAATTACCCAGGAAATAACCACATCTGGATTCAAACGCTTTATAGAGCTGTAATCGAGAAAGCTATGGTGGTGCACATAGTATACAGCTCCTTTTCGTGAGTTTTGTAATATATGATTATCTATAGCTCAGTTCATTTTCAATTCCCTAAATATCCATTGAGCCGTGACTTTGATAGCATCAGATTGTCTAATTTTTAGACATTAATAAGTCCAGGGAAAATATGAATGGGTTGGAAGATATTAAAAATAATAGGATTAAAGGTGGCAAGAATGAGTTTGTCTAATTTTCATACATCTAGCGCTGCACAAGAAACAAAGAGTGATGTGCCTTACTGGCGGGTTTTGGTTCTTCTCCAATGGAAATATTTTATATTGAGGAAGTTGAACGGCTCAATTCTTACAAGATTGAGCTAGAGTTGCAAAAAATGATAACCAGAGCTTTCTTAATTAGATTTGGGATCCGCTTTGAAAGAGAAGAATTCAAAATAAACCAGTTTGGAAATAGATTAACTCTTTCAATAGAGCTACAGCAGCTCATCTTAAAAAAAATATTAAAAGACTTCCAACGGGAAAAAATATATGTAGTGGTTTGAGAGAATATTTTTCAATATAAAAAATCGATTCTCATAATAAATGAAGTTTTCTAGGCCCGGGAATGAGACAAAATTTACGATGATTTTTTCTTCTTTCGAGCTGTCCACTCCAAAAGTTTTTTCTTCAGGATTTCGACGGTGACTGGTCGGACCACAAAGTCATTCATCCCAGCTTTGAGACACTCGTCTTTATCCTCTTGAAAAGCTGCAGCAGTGACTGCAATAATCGGAAGTGTGGGATTATTCTTTCTTATCTCTCTGGTGGCTTCGATACCAGTCATCCTTGGCATATTCACATCCATCAAGCAGATATCGTATTCCTTTGTTTTCACCTTCTCGACGGCCTCCTTTCCATCGGAGACAACGTCTTCTTCGCAACCGAGTTTTTGGAGAAACACTTTTAACATTTTCTGATTGACAGGGTTATCATCGGCGACGAGCACCTTGATTTTCTCCTCGGAGATATCTGCGGCCATATGAGTTGTTACTATCTGCCCTTTTTCTCTTTTGTCGCCAAAAACCGTTTTGATGACATTGATAATCCCTCTCTCTGTCACTGGCTTGGGGATAAAAGCATCAAATCCTGAACCTTTTGCTTCTCTCGCCGATCCTGGCTTAGCATCCGAAGAAAAATCCACAAGTTTCGTTTTTTTCAGTTTGCTGATACTTTTGACATGATTTGCGAATTCGGGGCCATCCTGCTCTGACATCATGATATCTGATATAATCAAATCTGGAATCTTTTTCATCTTTTTCAGTCTGTCCAAAGCTTCTTTGGCCGAAGAGGCCTCAGAGATGACGTTTAATCCCGCCTTCGCACAGAAAGATCCTAAGAAGCGACGCGCGTTTTCATCTTCATCAACAATAAACACCTTCTTGCCTTTTAGATTCTTTACCTGGATTGGTGAAATTTCGTCAAAAACAGAGGGATCCGACGCTTTGAGTTTTAAGGTAAAGGAAAAGTCACTCCCCACCCCCTCCTCGGATTCGACCCATATCTCGCCGTCCATCATCTTTACTAAGGCCGCGGAGATGGCCAGTCCCAACCCAGTTCCCCCAAATCTCCTCGTGGTCGAAGAATCAGCTTGGCCGAAGGCCTCGAATATTACTTCTTGCTTCTCTTTCGATATCCCGATTCCGGTATCCTTCACAGATATCTGTATTTTGCAAAAATCCTCACCGGTTTTGGCCTCAACTGGCTGCACCCTCACTCCGATCTCACCTTGATCAGTGAACTTTATCGCATTGTTTAAAAGGTTCAAGGTGATCTGTCTGATCCGGGTAGGATCTCCTTTGAAATATTCAGGCAAGTTTTCGTCGTAATGATAATACAATTCAACATCAGCCTGCTCAATTTTTGACCTGGATATTCTTAGCACATCCTCTACCAAATATTTTAGGTTGAAATCGATCTCCTCCAGTTGAACCTCTCTTGCTTCGATCTTTGAAAAATCCAGGATATCGCTTAGAAGAGCCAACAGTAACTTCCCGCTTTCCCTAATGGTATCCACATACTCCTTCTGGGTATTATTCAGTGAAGTATCTGATAACATATCAGAAAATCCTATCACAGCACTCAGAGGAGTCCTTATTTCATGGGACATATTGGCCAGAAACTCGCTTTTGGCTTTATTGGCATTCTCAGCAGATTCCTTGGCCAGCATCAATTCTTGCTCGGCCTTTTTCTGTTCGGTAATATCCGTAGCCGCATACACAATCCCTGCTGGTTCTCCTGTCAAATCCTTGATTGCAGAAGCCGAGACACTCATCTCAACTTCTGACCCATCCTTTTTTCGCCATTTCATTTCTTTATGCCGGTATGACCGGTATTTACTCATCTTTTCTGGGAAATTGTACTCATCAGTATCAAAAAGGAGAGATATCTTTTGTTTTTTCAGATCCTTTTCCTTATAGCCGAGCAGCCCACACAATGAACGGTTAGGGAAAGAGATGCGGCCTTCAAGGTCAACGACTACCACCAAACCCTCTGTTGTGTCCAAGATATTCTTGGCCGCAAAGGAGGGAGTCAGATCTATCAGCTCAAAGCGAAAGATGGTTTGCCCGATAATCAACAAGCAGACAAACATAGGAATGTAACCGAGTGGATAAACCTGGATTCCAAAAGTAGGCAAGAAGTCGACAGCCCCGAACAATCCGATGACAACCCCGAGAAAAATCCCCATAAGCCTGTTCCGCTCACGTTCTGATGAGCAGCGGAGATACTCTATCCAGAGTAAATCCAAGCTGATCAATAAAAGGAGGCCGATATACCCTATCAAAATAAACGCATAGGGTCCGTATTGAGCGTGGAATCCCCAGGGAGTACTCAAGACGCCTTCGATCAGATAAGGTGAGAAGATAAATCCTACAGAAAACACCCCCGAAAGGATGAGGGTGGACCAGCCATAATATTTGTATTTTTTATACTGCCGGATAATATCCAGGGTAAAAAGGAAAAAGAAGCTGGGGATGAAAGCTACACCAATGTGCTCAATCTTAGCCCATAAGACGGCAACCTGTTCGTTGGAAGCCGAGTAAAGCCAAGTATAAGATCCCAACCAGACAAAAATGCTCAAGGTGACCATAAAAAATGAGGAACTGACTCTCGACACCCTCTCCCTGATCAAGGTGAAAACACCCAACACGAACATCAAGAATCCGACGATCAAAGGAGGCGCGGTGTTGATGTTAAACTCGAAGAAAAATGTCTCCCAGGATTGCATCATTACCTCTTTCTCTCTGCTTCCATCGTGATTGGTCGAGAGAAACTAAAGGAAATAGAGGAAAAATTATTTATTCGTGAATATAAGCTCCCTAATATGGTCGATTTCTCTTCCATGAATCATTAAAAGAATAAATCCTGCAATGTTGAATGTCAAGGAGCAAAAAAAGCCAAAAAAAGGTTTAAAGATAGGAAATTCCTTTTGGTGGTTGACAAAGATTCCTCACAATTTTTCGCTTTTTCTGACTGTTAACAACCGGCAATGAGTGTATCGCACTCAAAATGACACGTTCGACGGCAGAAAAGATAGACAAATTGAAATAAACTGCAGGACAATCAGCAGAAGCCTGGACTCTTTCCCCACAAATCGACAAAGAGCAGCCCGGAAGCCCCTTAGAAATATTCCCCTCTATCTTCATCTGCCATAAGCAGCTCATGTTGGGCAACCTGAGGCGGGAGGAGGTTCTGCAACAAATATCAGCTTTAGGTGGCGGATGATGCTATCTATAACTTTATGATCTTCAATGAAAGCAATAATCTTCATTTGACCTCCACGGGAAGGATAGATCAACGGATCCACTTCATAGACTTTTTTTATTATCTCGGCCCAGCCTTTGGAGGGTAGATGTCGGTCCGTATCTTCAATTATTGGCGGATGGGAAGGATCTACTCTTCTCTTACACATCTTTCCCCTGTGGGCGTTGGAGTATAGACCGTGGTAGCGGATCATCACTTGTCCCTTATCGGGAATATGAGAGGTCACTCTGGCAATAACATAATTTCATTGTATCTATGAGGCGATCTCTCTGCTGTTAAGCGTTCTGCTGTTTTTGTCGTATTGTCTCTATTTTTTTACATCCTTGACGTCTTTTTGAGTCGTGATTTATAAATCTCACGATGGTTGGAGGGAAAAGCCGGGAAAATACCATCAACCGAACATTGCTCGCGAAAAGAAATTTCTTATCCCTTATATTAAGGATGAATGGGCAGGTGCAGGTGATATGACCGACATAGATGGAAGATACTCAATATCAGCACTTGAACCAGGAATATATACAATGATGATTGCTTCACGTGATAAGATTAAAATAATTGAAGGAGTGATTATAGAAAAGGGGAAAAAAACAAAAATTGATTTTGTTTTTAATAATTTCCTTAATAGGCAGTCAGGATGTTATGAATCTTCTTCTAACCAATCAACTTTTTTTTAACAAATTAGATAATTACTCGAATAATCCCCAATAAAGTGGGAATATGGCAAGTCAAGGCAATATCTCAAGACGCTGTAATTCCTGGTGATTCTGAGCGTTAACGGAAGTTGACGGTTCTGATCTGCGATCTGTAGAGGTCTTTACGCTAACTTTTTTCTTTTCAGCGATCCTCCATTACTGGAGCGAATTGCCCCGTTTCTTGATTTATAGCTCCTTGCCATGGCAGGTGTATATTGTCAGCGGCATCCGGAACGGACGGTATTGTACCGGGTGCTATTCCAAAATCCCCTCTATCTCGGCGAACACCTGCCTATCAGAAAATCCTTTGGCCTTGGCGGCTGAAGAAGGACAGGCCGCAACACATGTCCCACAACCTTTACAAGTGGCTTCATTGACCTTAGAAATCCTTTTCTCTTGATCGAATAGAATAGCTCCATAGGGGCAGAGGTCATTGCATAACCGGCACCCAGCACAGAGCTCTGGATCTATAAAAGCTTGGATCGGCTCTACTTCGACTTCTTCTTTTGAGATATTGGAAAGGATTCGGGCCGAGGCTGAACTTGCCTGTGCAACTGTGTCCGGTATATCTTTGGGCCCTTGGCAGCAACCAGCTATATAGACACCGTCGGTAGCTGTTGCCGTGGGATCGAGTTTGGGATGTTTTTCCAGAAAGAATCCATCTGGACTAAAACTGAGGGAAAAGAGCCGCTTAATTTTTTCAGAATCTGGCTGGGGCTCGATGGCATTACAAAGAACAACCATGTCTACTGGAATCTCCCTGAACTTTTTAATCAAAGTATCTTCGAACCTCAAAAGGAGATCTCCTTCTCCATTTTCTGGCGATCCGTTACTCACCACTTCTGCCACTTTCCCCCTGATAACATTTACATCTTCATCGAGAATCCTGCTGTAAAACTCTTCATATCCTTTTCCAAAGGACCTCATGTCGATATAAAATTGGTAGACTTCAGCTTTGGTTCGGTCTTTTATAAGATGAGCGAATTTAAGGGCATACATGCAACAAACTCGAGAACAATAAGGATGACTGTTTATATCTCGGGAGCCTACACAGTGGATGATTCCTATTGCCCTGGGCTCCTTTCCGTTTTTCATCACAATTTTACCCTGCGTCGGTCCAGTTGAACTGACTATTCTTTCGAATTCAAGACTTGTATACACGTTTTCGTACAGGCCGTATCCATAAGGAATCAAGCAATCGGAATTGAGAGTACTGTATCCGGTGGTTATGAGGACTTGTCCCACCTTGATTTCTTGGATTTCGTCTTCCATGGTGTGGTCTATGGCCTTGGGTTCACAGACGCGCTCGCATTCATGGCATTCAATACATATTCCACAATTCAGGCAGCGGGAAGCTTCCTCAACTGCTTCTTCTTCGGAGAAACCCAGCTCGACTTCCTTGAAATCTTTTATTCTCTCCTGAGGTGGTCTTTCTTTTATCTTGAGTCGTGCCTTTCTTGGTGTATCTTTGAATCGAGGAGCATAGCTGTGGGGTCGGCAATTTTCATCTCTTCTTGCAGGTTTCTTCTGTCTTCGAGACTTAAAGCTTGTTAGGGGCTCTCCGTTCAGGTATTTATCGATGGCTTCGGCGGCGCGTAGGCCGTCACTCATGGCAAGAATGACTGTGGCTGGACCCAGGACAACATCTCCTCCAGCAAAAACGCCTTTGATATTTGTCTCCAAGGTTTCTGGATTTGCTTCAATCGTGTTCCATTTCGAAAGCACCAAGGAGACTTTAGGACTCACATAATCAATTTCAGGAGACTGGCTGACAGCAATTATAACAGTATCAAACTGGAGGTCGTGCTTGCTTCCTTCGATGGGAATAGGGCGAGCGCGACCGCTCGAGTCCGGCTCACCCAGCTTCATCTTTATACATTTGAGGGCGGAGATTTTGCCAGACTTTCCAATGACTTCCACAGGAGCAACCATATACTGGATTCTAACCCCTTCTTCTTCGGCTGCTTGAATTTCATATTCTTCGGCAGGCATCTCTTTGCGGGATCTGCGGTACAGAATTGTCACTTCTTTGGCCCCGTAGCGCAAAGCTGTACGGGCGGAATCAATTGCGGTGTTGCCGCCGCCGATTATTGCGACCCGGCTCCCAACTGGCTGTGCTGTCCCTAGATTAATGTTCCGGAGAAAGTCAACACCATGATAGACACCTTCGAACTCCTCTTCTCCTGGTATCTTCATTTTGAGGCTTTTATGGGCACCAGTGGCGATGTAAACAGCCTTGTATCCTTCTTTGAACAGGTCTTCTATGGAAAAATCCTTTCCGAGAGCCATCCCTGTCTTGATGGAGACACCCATTTTTTTTATGAAGTCAATTTCAGTGTTGAGTAGTTCCTTTGGCAAGCGGTACTCTGGGATTCCGACGGCAAGCATTCCTCCTGCAACAGGGAGTTTCTCGTATATCACGGGGTTATATCCTTTTAAGGCAAGGTCATGTGCGCAGCTCAGACCAGATGGTCCTGAACCGATGATGACAATTTTTTCCTTTCTTTTCTTTTCAATCTGAGGCGCCTGAGGACCGCCCTTGTTTCTTTCCCAATCGATGACAAAACGTTTGAGGTTCTTGATGGCTATAGGTTCGTCGACAAATTGACGATTGCATTCCGTCTCACAGGGGTGATAACAGATTCGGCCGCAGACAATAGGAAGAGGATTTTGCTGACGGATTAACCTCGCTGCCTCTTCGAATTTTCGTTGAGCAATCAGGCCTATATATCCTGCCGCTTCTTGGCCAATGGGACATGTTTCCCGGCAAGGAGGGCGGCCTTCCTTGTCAATGACATATGTGTTGGGAATTGCCTGGGGAAATGTTTTATAGATAGCTGACCTCAAAGACTGATTTTCCTCAAAGGGATTGGGAACTTTCACCGGGCAAATTTCTGTGCAATCGTTGCAGGATGTACATTGATCAGTTACATAACGCGCTTTCTTTCGGACTTTCACCGTGAAATTGCCCACAGAACCATCCACTTCTTCGACTTCACTATAGCTAAGGAGTTCAATGTTCTCATGTTGAGCCACCTGGACCATTTTGGGGGTGAGGATACAGGCGGAGCAATCCAGAGTAGGAAAAGTTTTATCTAGCTTCGCCATCTTACCGCCGATCGTAGAGTCTTTTTCAACGAGATATACCTTGTTGCCCGATTCTGCAATTTCTAAGGCAGCTTGGATGCCCGCTATTCCCCCCCCGACGATAAGAGTGTTAGGGTTTATTTTGACTCGGACTGTCTCCATAGACTCTTGATGGGCTACTCGGCGCACAGCAGCGTTGACCAGAGCAATAGCTTTTTCTGTACCAGATTGGCGGTCTTTGTGAACCCAAGAGCACTGTTCTCTTATGTTAACCATCTGGAAGAGGTATCTGTTGAGCTTAGCTTTTTCACAGGCCTTTCGGAAAGTCGTTTCATGCATCAACGGGGAGCAGGAGGCAACCACGACTCTGTTGAGTCCTTTTTCTTTTATGTCTTTGATGACGATGTCTTGGCCCGGTTCAGAACACATAAACTTATAATCTCGAGCCACGGTGACATACGGGGCATCAGCAGCGGAATCTCTTACTTTTTCCACATCAACGGTTCCTTCTATGTTTGTTCCGCAATGACACACATAAACACCTATTCTAATATCCTGATGACTCATCTTGCTTCCCCTTTTACATTTTCTTTGAGCTGGAATGGAATGATACTCCGTTGAATTCCTAGTTCTTTGGGCGTTCCACCCAAGGCAAGACCCAAAGCCTGTGTAAAAAATAGAATCGGAAGATGGAAATCGGTCTTAAACTTTTTGTTAATTTTATTCTGGTAGGCCTCCAGATTGATCTGACACAGAGGACAGGTGGTTAAAACGACGTCAGCGTCGTTCTCGCAAGCTGATTCTAAGATTTTTTTATTGAGTTCTAAGGCCACATCTGGATAAGTCGTCATCAACATACCACCACAACAACGGACCTTCATCGGGAAGTAGATGTTTTCTGCTCCTAAAGCCTCAAAGAGAAGATTCATCATTTGAGGATTCTCTTTATCATCAAAACCTCGATCGGGACGGACAATTTGGCATCCATAATAGGGGGCTATTTTGACGCCATACAGGGAAATTTTGGCCTTTGAAGCAATGGAATCAATACCAATATCATTGACTAAAACTTCAAGAGGGTGGCGTACTTTGAGATGTAAATTGTACTGCAAATTTTCTTTTTTTAAGGCCTGATCAACCTTGGCTTTCATTATGAAATTATCTTTGAGAATTTGATTTGTTTTGTACAAAATCGTATAGCAGGAGCTACAAGGGGCAACGATATCATGGCCATACTTTTCTGCTAAGGCTAGGTTTCGAGCTGAGATAACGAGAGAAGTTGTTTCCTTGGTAGACATGTAATAAGTTGCTCCACAGCAGTTCCAATCTTCAAGTTCCACGAGCTTTTGCCCTAGAGTCCTGAAGACAAAACGGACAGATTCATCATAGCCTTTGGCTGATGCTTCAAGGCTGCAGCCTGGGTAATATGTGTATTCCATTTTTATCTCCGATTCCATGAAAAAAAAGGCAGAGAAATATCAAGCCTCTCGAATAGGAACAATCATCTCCATGATCTCTGCCTCTTTGAGGATTTGAGAAAAAATCTTTGTTCCCTTGATTTTATTTGGAAGTAACCCAATACGTCCTTTAAAGAACAATTTAAGAAAGAGTGGAATCAATCCCATTACTTTAAAAGGATTTGTTCTAAGAAAATAGGCAAGAATGAGTCCAGGTTCATAGCTGCGGCCGTACCGATTGGCAAGGGAGATGAAAGACTTAGAGAGAGAATAGACGGGAAATCTTTTTGGGAATATCTTTTGTTCGATGGCCAGCCGTTTCAAAGCATAAAGAATATCTGTAACTTGGACTCCTTGAGGACATCTCACGGTACACGCATAGCAGGACGCACAGATCCAGATGGTCCGGCTGGAAAGGATAGATTCCATATCCTTAGCTCGAAAGAGGGCTATTATTTCTCTTGGTGTGATATCCATCGTGTAGCTTACAGGACAAGAGCCGGTACAACTTCCACACTGAATGCATTTTTTTAGGCTTTCTCCTCCCGGAATGTTCGCCAGTTGTAAAAGAAATATATTCCTCAATTTGTCCTCTTTCCTGACACCAATCTCTTTTTCTTTTTTTCTTTTAATAAGTAGTTCTTTCATAATAATTTCTTTCCATGTGTAATTCTGGTATACCGGAAGTAGTGCAATTGACGTGCCAATTCCAAAAAAAAAAAAGAGAAAATGGATAATTATTTTTTTATTGAAAATAATGAGGTCAGGAATTTTGAGGCCAGAAAGAAGGGCCATATTTTTTATCCATAATCCAGGCCGTCAGGCGTGGAATTTCTACTCATCCAGTGGGTGATTTTTACACAGGAGGAATTCGATTGTAGGGCTTTTTAATAAAGGTTGTACTTTTTTATTTTAGCAAGGAGAGGCTTGAAGTCTATTCCAAAAATTTCAGCTGTCTTGCTATTGTCTCCGCCTTCTGGCGCATTTCTTGCATATTGTCCTTGTTGTGACAGAGGTTCACCTTCAAAGTTATCCAGCGTAAAAAGTCTTCTATAAAACGGTGTAAAACCTAAATGAGTGAATAGATAGAATGTCAGGTTTACATAAAAGGAAATAACGAAAAAAATCTTAGGAGGCCAACTATGAATCCTGAATTATTTGAACCGAAAATAGTTGGTTTCTTGTGTACGTGGTGCTCCTACACGGGTGCGGATCTTGCGGGAACGGCCCGAATGACTTACGCTCCCAACGTTAGAATCATCCGGGTTATGTGTAGTGGTCGTGTCGACCCTCAATTTGTCATCAAGGCGTTCCATGAGGGAGCCGACGGCGTGCTGATTTCAGGTTGTCATCCAGGAGAGTGCCATTACCAAGAAGGTAACTATAAAGCCTTAAGAAGGCATAGACTCCTGTCAAAGATGCTGGAGCAGTTCGGTATCGAGAAAGAAAGGTTTCGATTGGAATGGGTTTCTGCAGCCGAAGGCGCAAAGTTCCAGCAAATCACAAACGAATTTACCGAACAACTAAGGAAGATGGGCCCGTTAAAATGGAACGATAGAGGCAAAGGTGAGCACGCAGAAGCCTAAGGTTATCTTTTACTAGCGTGCATCCTGCGGAGGATGCGAAGAAGCAGCCGTCGACCTGGCTGAAGACATCCTCAAGGTTGTCGAGGCCGTAGATATCGTATTCTGGCCTGTCGCACTGGACTTCAAGAAAAAAGATGTGGAAGCTACGGAGGATAGTTCCATTGCCGTCAGCTTCTTAAACGGCGCGGTTCGTCTCTCTGAACAGTGTAAGATGGTCGAGCTTTTAAGAAGAAAATCCAGGCTGACTGTCGCCTTTGGAGCCTGCTCGCATCTGGGCGGAATTCCGGGACTGGCCAATTTCTGGAACAAAGAGACCATCTTCAACCGCGCTTATCATACAACACCCTGCACCGACAATCCTGATGGCGTCGTCCCTCAGTAAGAGTGCACACTGGAAGACGGCAAAGTCCTGACTCTCCCCTAATTCTTCGATACAGTCTATGCCTTGGACCAAGTCATCGATGTCGATTATTACTTACCGGGTTGCGCCCCACCTATGGTTCTTATCTACATAGATCATCACAGTTGAGCTGTGGGACGGGATTTCCGCTTTGATCGTGAAAAAACTATCGGCTGAACTCCCGACCTTGACCAGGAAGGATCCCTTTGTTTGATTAATAGCGATAGTGATATTTTCTTGTACCTCCACTGCTGGTCCAGCAGGCCCGGAAACGCTGAGCGTGACCACACGGGTCTCTCCGGGCAGTGCCACCCTGTTTAGAGTTATCGTGGCTAAAGCAGACCTGCCAGCGAGGATTCGCGGAGGATCTACGACAAACGATTCGATCTTCATCTGGGGAACAACTGCTACTTCCTTTTTGGCGATGGTCAAGCCCTTGTACAGCAAGTGAACGACTGCGCCACCCGGGTATTCTCTATCTGTCTTGAGAGGGAAAGAAGTTTGGGACACTCCAGCGGGAACTGAGACTGAAAAACGAGGTCCGTCAAATCCCCAGGCTGATTTTCCATCCTTTGTCTTGACAAAGACCTCAAACTCGAAGCCCTGTGCTTTGGCCGGCCCGGCAAAGCCCACTGTTGCTGTGGAAGTCTCGTCAACCTTAATCGGCAAATCCTCAACAGAGAATGATGATACGGTTAATGGAGGTACAGACTGAAAAGTCTCTTTTTTGCTGCTTATAGATGACGTTTTTGCTTCAATCTCAAAATAACTCGGCGCTTCCAAACCTAACTGGATATCAAAGGAACCTGTTTTTTCGCCTTCTGGAATTGTGATTTCAGAAGGAATTGTGACATGCCCGGAAGTCAACAGGATCAGGTCAACTTTCGTTCCCCCTGAAAGAGCAGGTTCGCTCAACGTTAGAGTCGCCTCCACTGTATCTCCTTTTACTGCCGGGGCACGCTCCAGGATGAAAGATTCAATTTCAGGCGGACAGATGATCTCCACTTCCTCAGTGACAACATGGCCTCCCTGATAAACCGTCACCACAGCGAAAGTGCCGCAAAGATCAGGCGGCTTTCTCCCGTCAAGCAGACGGAATGAGAATGATTTTGACGTTTCCCCAGCCGGAATGTGAAGGGCACCTTGAACGACAAAGCAGTGATGCCTTAACCCCTGGCGATCTCTAATCTCCGCCGTCAGATCAAGCCCGCCCTCCGGAGCAGGTTCCTTCAGCACGGCCGTCGCATAGGCAAGTTGATCGATTAAAATCTTTTTCCCATCCACGGAAACAGATGAGATAAACCTCACGGCATTGAGGCTAACACTTGCCCACATTTTACTTATTGAGGAAGCCTGGGCCTCAATGGAAATGGAGCTCGGGGCCTCTCTGGATATCTGGATCTCAAAGCTTCCGGTTCTGTCACCCTCCGGAATCCTTATCTCAGCGGGAATATTCATGGCATCAGACTCTCGAGGAACGAGTTTAATCACCGTACCGCCACGGAGAGCAGGCTCACGCAAGGTGATGGTGGCCTGGGCTGTCTCGCCTTTTACAGCCGGTTGAGGAACGATAACAAAGGACTCTATGGCAGGGGGCCAAACAACCGGCACTTCTTCTGTGACTCGATATCCTCCCTGGACAACATTCACAACCACACCCTCAGTGTGCGCAGTTGACGCCAGGATGTTAAAAGTGCCCTGCGTCTCTCCGGCGGGAATCTTGATGTTGAACTGAGGGCCAAAGGTATTCGCAGTGCTTCCCGTTTTTGTAGTGAATTCCACTTTGAGATTCAGGTCCCCTTCAGGAGCGGGCTCTTTAAGCCTCACGGTTGCAATAGCGGTCTGATCGACAATGACCGGTTTCGGTTCGACAGATACAGACGATATGATCACAGGAGGATTCACGGGCAGCTTTATCTGTCTTGAGCTCAATGAGGAAGTCTTTGCCTTGATCGTGATGTATTCGGGTGCTTCCCGGGAAATTCTAAAATCAAAGGTTCCCTCTTTTTTTCCTTCAGGAATCACAATCTGGGAGGGAAGGGAAACAGCTTCCGGGTGGTCTGTGCTCAAAATGACTTCTGTTCCCTCTTTGAGAGCAGCATCCCACAGTTTTACAGTCGCCTCGGCTTCCTCACCTGCATGAACAATCAGCGGCTCTATGATCAATTGAATGATCTTTGGTGGCCAGACAACATCGACTTCCTCGGTTACGCGGCGATTGCCTTGGATCACGCTGACATGGGCGCGCCGCGGCAGCTCTTTGGATGTTCGGAGCTGGAACGTGCTTTTTTTCTCACCGGCTGGCACCTGAATCCTGAAGGGGGATCCGAATCCTGAGGCATGCCGCCCTTGAGGAGATTTGACCTCAACCACAAGATCAAGGCCTCCTTGCGGGGCGGGATTGTTCAAGGTCACTGTTGCGGTCGAGGGCTGGTCGGCGAATATCGGTTTGGGCTCGATCGAGAGGCCGGAGACAAAGACTATGGCGCTGGCATCGATTTCATACTTTTGAGGCTCGACAATCTTGGGAGGCTCACCGGGTTTTAGAGTATGAACCTCTTTTCCTTTAATTCTTGCCATCACGTTGATTGTTTTTGTAACCGATTTGCTTTGTGTCCGGTTCCTATCGACAGCGATAACACGAAAATTTTGACGCCCCAGTTTTGTGGCTTTAAATTGAACAGAGAGAGTCACATTTTTCTGTCCATTTGCTCTTCTTCTGACAGTCTTTCCTTCATACTGAAATCCGACATAGTCGATGCCAATTCTGCTGGTGGCGGTGATCGTGGCAGTGAAGGATTCGCCGTATGCAACAGATGCAGGCACAACCACTTTTATTACAGAGGGTGCTTCTTTGCTTTGAATGGCAGCAGAAAGAGAAAGAGAAACGATAGAACCAATGAAGAGAATCAAAAGGAAATATTTATAAAGAAGATTTGAGTTGGGCTTATTCAATATATTCATTTTACCTCCTCATTTGAAATAATTTATTTTTCATCAAAATAAGATTACCATTCTGTTTTTCCCGGATTTCGCATCATAGAGTTAATAGGAGGATATATTGCAAAAATATGAATGTCAACAGAGAGAGGAGTTTTTGAGGAGTGTTGAAAAAGAAAAAAGGTGAGAAGCGGAAAAAACCTAAGTCATGTTCACTGACCTTCCTTTATGTCATTGCGAGGAGTGAAACGACGTGGCAATCTCGTACAGAAAAATGGGGCCTGGCCCCTTTTCTACGATTATCTGTGTATCAAATAAAAACCTGTCTTATTAAAATATCTTAATACTTTTGGCGCTTGTTCCGACTCTTGCTTTCCGCAAAAATCCGGGTGAATAGATCCACCCAGCTTTGACCTTTCCTTCTATTGATTTGGCCTTCTTTGGCTTTCTGATTGTCATGGAAACTATTAAATCATTTTTTATCCCATTTCTCTTAAAATACCACTCAGGAGTTGATGTCAGTCCACCGCTGAAATCGATGTTCACTTTTTTCAAGCTTCCAAGTTTAAAATCCCAAGGACCCAGTACAATCTGCAAAGGATCCAGCACTCCAGGCGGGATTGCAGGAATGAACTTAAAATAGTCGCTTATGGCCACTTTTACCTTCCCTTTCACTATGTCTCTTTCCTCAATCACATCTTTGGGAAACCCATCAATGGCGACAACTCTGTGTTTGGCGAGCAAGCTCACTCTAAATCTCATCTTTGAAATTTTTCCTTTTGGAACAATGATATTCATTCCAATTTCTGAGCGTAAATAATCATAGTCCTTATCAGATTTGATCTTTTCAGTTTGTGATGCTTCTGCAATTTCAATCCGAATGCTTTTAATCCAATCAACCCACTTCTTTAATTTCTTTTTATAGTCTGGTCTTTGTTCTTTTCTTTTCTCCGCAAAAGCGGGATCACTCCAAAATTCTCTTGATAGATGTATCCTTGCGCTCGATGATATTCCATCAGGAAGATCTTGCACTTTCTCGCGATTTTTCAATTTCTCATCGAGAAAATATACTGGTTCAAGAGGAGTAAATTTTAAATTACTCATGATTCAACTCCTAAGAACAAATATTTCTGTAAAAACGGGAATCATCATATTAATGTCATAACAAAGATTGGAAATTCCTCTTGGTGGTTGACAAAAATTCCTCACAAATTTCCGCTATATATGATTGCTAAAAACCCGCAACGAGTGTATCACACTCAAAACGAAACGTTCAACGGTAAAAAAGATAGACAGATTGAAATAAACTGTAGAACAATCGGCAAAAGGCTGGACTTTTTCTCCACAGAACGAAGACGTCGAGGACCTGTTTTAATTTATGATAGTGAGAATTAATAATCTTGCCAAGCTGAATGCAAAGCAGCTGTGTTTAGGTAGATCGAGCCGTCTCATTTTTTAGGGCGCAAAAAATAAATATTATCCCTTTCAAGAAAAGTCTCCATTTTTATCAGCTCAAAACCCGCCTGTCCAGCCTGTTCGACCAGTTTTTCCTGTGAAGTCGATTCCGAAGTCCAGCCTGTTTTTTCAGGACAGTGTTCCACAATCACCAACACTCCTTCAGGTTTTAGCGTAGGGGCGAGGTTTCTCACTAATTCCACAGGCTTTTCCAGATGATGGTAAACATTGATCATAAAAGCGATATCCAGCACTCCAGGCGGAATATTAGGATCAATAACCTTCCCCTTACGGACAATAACATTCTTAAAACCATGATCTTTGCATCGCTTTGCGAGACGCATGAGCGCTCCCATATCAATATCATTGGTATATACTTTACCGGTTTCTCCCACTCTGTCCGCAAACCAGACGGCGAAACGGCCCCATCCTGCCCCAATGTCGCCGATCACCATGCCCGGCTTTAAACCGATGGCATCCATGATTTTCTCAGGAGGCTGATACCTGTTGAGCCTTACTTCGTTTGGCTCTGTAAAATCTTTCTTTTGTTGAGCCCCTTCAACGCTGTTCGCAGCTATGAACAGCAAAATTAAAAAAATTACTGGATTCTTTAAAAGGATTTTTTTCATGACGGCTCCTCTCCTTTATGACCCTAATAGATAGACGTAAATAAATAGGCCCGTAAAACGTCTCTATTTGTTCAAGTTAAAATATACGAAAATAGATGATAGGAGTTTAAAACTTATATGATATGGAGAAGGCAATCATTTTTTCTTCTTCTTTTTTCTCTATTTTAACTTGGATTACATTATTGAAGATATTCGCGACCAAAGCCCCGACAAAAGCCCCGGCAATGTTTGCTGCCATATCACCTCCGCTAAAGCGGTTGTCCCTTTTAGTGCTGTCAATAATTTCTTTTGCCAGGCCGGGAATGCTTCCTAAGGTCGTTCCCCAGATCAATCTTCCAGGAGTTTTAAGATTCGTTTTATAGTGGAGATAGCTTTCGCTTGCAGCTCCGAATAAGGACGAAACTCCAAAATGTAGCAGTTTGTCATCCGCTGAGGAAGCATTTTTGTTTGCAGCTGAGATAACAATAAGAAACAAAAGAACAGAGATGAAAATTCTATTTTTTAAAAATTTCATCTTTTTTCCTTCTGATTAACGGGATTTTGTTTTTTTTGTTCGAGGGCTTTTATCATTGCTGTTACTGTCCAGTTGAAGGGAACTGGAATGTCGAGTTTCTCTCCGTATTCAACAATTTTAGTGATTCGCTCCATATTATTTGATTTTCTGGAGATTATTTCTTCTAAAGCTTTTATCACTTGGAAAAATTATTGTCAATTTGTGAATTTGGTGAGAGAAACAAAATATTATTCCACATCTAAAGCAAAGTGAGGTATATTTAAATATAATTTTTTAATCGATTCATCCTATCCTAAATAAATTGGTGAGAGGAGATTAAAGATGGCACTTAAGTATTACAGGAGATTGGCGGTATCAACGGCATTAATCCTCATGGCCTCGTGACCTGCCCCCATTTATTGTACCACTTTTAAAGTTAGTAATCTGCGGTTCCTATATGCTACAGGAGCCGGGGGTTTATAGTCAAGTGAGCTGTGAGGTCTGATCTCATTATACTGTTTTCTCCATCTCTCAATAAGCACTTTAGCTTCTGTGAGCGTATCAAAAACCTCACAGTTGAGAAGCTCATCCCTGAGTTTTCCATTAAAGGATTCCACATAACCGTTTTCCCAGGGACTCCCCGGTTCTATAAATAGGGTTTTCACCCCGATCCTCAATAACCAATGCCTTATTCTTTCAGCTGTAAATTCAGGACCGTTATCTGATCTTATGTGCTCCGGGATACCCCTAGCTACAAACAAGTTAAAGAGTCGGCTCATAACACACTGAGATGTTATATGTTTTGCCACATATAGGTCCAAGCATTCCCTTGTGTATTCATCCAATATGGTCAGTACTCTGTATCTCTTCCCATTAGAAAGCCAGATATTTATGAAATCATAACTCCAGACATGATCTTTCCTTTCAGGCCTGAGTCGTATACAGGATCCATCATTAAGCCATAACCTTCTCCGTTTTGGCTGTCTGGAGGGAACCTTCAATCCTTCCTTTCTCCATATTCTTTCCACTCTTTTATGGTTAACGCACCAGCCCTCATTTTTTAAAACTGCTGTTATCCGGCGGTATCCATACCTGCCATACTCTGAGGCTAGAGAGATGATCCTCTCCACAAGCTGCTCTTCTTCTTTATTGTGTTTTTTCTTATATCGATTTGTTGATCGGGGCTGACCTAACACTTGACAAGCCCGCCTTTCTGAGATTTTGAATTTCTTACTCACATGCTTGACTGCCCGACTCTTCTTTGCCGGGCTTAGTAATTTCCCCGTAAAGTCTCTTTGAGAATCTCAATATCTAGACAACGTTCAGCAACCAATTTCTTTAGTCGGGCATTCTCTTTTACAAGCTCTTTGAGTCTCTTAGCCTGATCCACTCGCATTCCGCCGTACTCCTTTCTCCACCGGTAATAAGTCTGCTCAGTAATGCCCAGCTTTCTGGATATCTCCTTAATGGATTTTCCCTTATTTGATAATAACTCTGCTTCACGAAGCATGGTTATTATCTTCTCAGGCGTGAATCTCTTTCTCTTCATCTTGTCTCCTCTTTTCCAGCGTTATACTAACATAAAAACTGGATCAATTTTTGGGGGGCAGGTCATGTACGGAGATTCGTATTTTGGCAAAAATTTAGAAAAAATCCCGACAGAGCCGTTTGAGCATTCCTGGTGGTTTCGTAAAGAATTTTATTTACAGGAAAATAAGCCAATTGAGCATGTGCGATTAGGATTTGATGGTATCAATCATAAAGCTAATATTTGGCTTAATGGAAAAAAAATTGCGTCTGCTGATTCAATTTTTGGTGCCTTCCGCCTTTTTAATTTAGACATTACTGAATCCACTAAGATCGGGAAAAATGTACTTGCCGTTGAAGTTTTTCCGCCAAAACCTGGCGATTTTACGATAGGTTTTGTAGATTGGAATCCAAAACCGCCAGATCGAAACATGGGAATATGGCGTCCAGTTAAACTGCATCTCAACGGGCCGATATCCATAAATAATACTTTTGTAATGAGTAAAATCAATCTAGAAACACTGACGGAAGCGGCCTTAACGATCACCACTGAAATTGCCAACCATTCTGATCAGGCTGTATCGGGAACTTTGAAAGGTGAGCTGGAAGAAATCGAATTCAGTCAAGAATTATCATTAAAGCCTAATGAGATTAAGACTGTGCGATTAAGCGCTGAGAAATTTGAAGAGTTAAATTTGCGTCAGGCGCGTTTGTGGTGGCCAAATAATCTGGGCGAACAAAATTTATATAAATTGAAGTTAAGCTTTTTAATAGGGGATAGATTTTCTGATGAGCAAAAGGTCTCATTTGGTATTCGTGAAGTGTCGGATTATATAAATGAGGAAGGGCACCGCGGTTATAAAATAAATGGTAAAAAAATATTAATTCGAGGCGGTGGATGGGTTGATGACTTAATGCTTGCGGATGATTCCAGAACCCTTGAAGCTAAAATCAAGTACACCAGGCACATGAATTTGAATACCATCCGCTTGGAAGGATTCTGGGGAAGCAGTCAAGAGCTCTACGACTTATGTGATAAATATGGGATATTGTTGATGGCAGGCTGGAGCTGTCAATGGGAGTGGGATGAATATTTAGGAAAAGCTTGCGATGAATTTGGCGGAATTCAGACTCCTGAAGAAATGGATTTAGTTGCCGACTACTGGCGAGATCAGATACTCTGGCTGCGCAATCATCCCAGTATTTTTGTCTGGCTGGGGGGAAGTGATAAATTACCCCGGCCGCAGTTAGAGAAGAAATATATTCAACTTTTAGAGAAATATGATGGGAGCCGGCCTTATCTAGCGGCCGCAGCTACTATCGAAAGTGAGGTGAGTGGTAATACGTGCGTTAAGATGAACGG